>Ga0056128_1004928_pt1 | contig 16749 bp, 10 predicted proteins | sample WorMetLIZISLAND2_FD_71113 | JGI IMG/M metagenome (GOLD analysis project Ga0056128, IMG submission 71113) | Marine gutless worms symbiont microbial communities from Max Planck institute for Marine Microbiology, Germany - Olavius geniculatus... ... | reverse complement strand
GATCTGCAACCGTTTTCAAGCTACACGAGCCAATAGCGGTAAAATAACTACTTGTAGATTCTTAAAAATGTACGTTCTATGCTAAAAAAAATGTCATGCGCAAAATGTCCAGGTCTATCTCCAGCCACTTCGGCGCAATTCAGTGTTGAAATGTGCGCAGCATCCAAATATTGCGAAAAATTCACTAAAAACCCCTTTTGGGAAGGTTCAAGGTCATTCAAGGTCGTCGATGTTGATAATTTTAAAAAGCTTGTCATTAGTGCTTGTTATGATAAGCAGCATGTCTGTGCCTATCTGCAACAGTGTTCACGTTACACGTGATAATTGCGGTAAAATAACCACTTTTTAGGGGGGTAGCTGTCTTTGACGCCCGCCTGCGCCGGCCCCCTTGAACCTAGGGGGTCGGGACTTGGACTGCTAAAATCTACGTTGAATGCTGAAAATTACATATGCAGGTTGTCTTGGTCTATCTCCAGCCATTTAGTCGCAATTCAGTGTTAAATTGTGCGCTGCATCCAAAAATTGCGAAAAATTCACTAAAAACCTCTCTTTGAGGGGTTCAAGGTCGTTCAAGGTCATCGATGTTCATGAATCCAAAAAGCCTGTCAACAGTGCTTGTTATGATAAGCAGCATGTGTATACCTATCTGCAACCGTTTTCACATTATTCGAGCCAATAACGGCAAAATGACGTCTTTTTTAGGGGACTACCCCTCTTCGACGCCCTCGTTCGAGGGGAACCCCTGCACCAAGTGGCACGAAATTTTGTCACGATAAACTAGAGACCTTGGGGCAGCCCACAATAAAGATTTCGTGATCCTAGCATGCACCGTTTTGATACAGCTTACGAGTGTGACAGACAGACGGACAGACAGACAGACGCCCAGACGATGGCTAAGACGCTCGAAGCATTCTGCTGTCGCGCGTAAAAAAGTAAGAGGGATACAGGTCCCCGGCGGAGGTAGTGCTAGCAAGACTTGGTCATTCTATGCCGCGTGTAAAAATTTGGGGGTGCAGCACCCCCTAGGGGCCGAAATATGGTCTTCCGAAAAAGTCGATTAGGGTAGGTAGACATTTGCCAACTAACCGTTGTCGTTAGTGGACCAAAGTTCACCAATTTTTTTTTGTTCAACGCGGCAGGGTCGTAGTTGTTAACGCCGTTTAGGCGTAAACCGTTTGTCGATATTTTCATTCGGTCCAGAGATATTCGCAATCAAAGTTGAAAGTTGTCCTAAATCGCGCCGAATTTTGGACATTTTTCGCTATCCCAAATTTTAAGGGAGCGGTGCACCCTAAAATTTGTACGCACGTTATCAGTCCTACTTAATAATTAGCACTTCGTCACGTGGCAAAGTTTCATTAAACTACTCCCTTTGGCTTTAAAGTTCTAGTGGCTAATTCGTTACAATTAAGGCCAATTTTTAACCCCTTCCCCTTTGAAAAAAATGTAAAGGAGGCTCTAGTCCCCGGTGTGGGTGCGTGTAAAAATTTAGCGGAGCAGCACCCCCTAGGGGCCGAAATATGGTCTTCCGAAAAATGCGTTTTGGGTGGGTACGATTCCACATCAAGATCTTCAAGGTTACTGGACCAAACTTCACCCGACTTGTTTTGCCTAACACGGGAAGAATCGCGGTAGACCAAATATTTGTCCGATTCTGAATATCGTTATCTTTTCCGGAGATATTCGTCGCCGAACTTTGAAGTCGTCCGAAATCGGGCCAAATTTTGCATGTTTTTGGCCCTTAAACTTTTTGGGGGTAAGCACTGCGAAATTTTTAGACCGGCATTATAAAATTCGGCCTAGTATTGACCATAGTGCAAAATTTCGCGCTGATTGGACGACGCGTCTCGGAGATAGATCTCGCGTTGAAAAAAAACATCACATGTAAAACTTAAGTCCTCGCCAGTAAAGTATCGTTTCCAGGCAGACTAATAATTTTTATGGATAACGTTGGCTGAGTTTAGCGCTGTCCGAGAAATGACTTCTATACTTTTACTTGGTGGGCGCAGCTGGCCTCTAGTTAAATTATTGGTGAGAGGATTTGTTACAACTGTAGATCGAAACTTTCCCCTAATTTATCGGGCAATCTACGCTCTTAACAACTCTTTTATTTTTACTGGTCAACCTACTCTTTTAACAACCCCCACTATTTTACTGGAAATGAGCTCGAGCGGGAGGAGGGGGACTTGAACCAAAAAGTAAGGGTAGTTGCGCCCGATGTCGAGTTTAGATTTGGGAGGATATAGAAGCCACTGTGTCCGAGTGCCCTTTTAACTGTTGTTTATGCTGAAGCCTGTCTGCGGTAGGTAGGTATATAGGTAGGTCGGTAGGGCCCGCAGGTGAGAGAGAGAGGCAAACAAACGTTGAACGCCGGACCCGCGGTGGTGTCGGAGATTGGGCGCCGGTAGGTACAGCGCGTAATATATCATACGACAAAGCACCTGTCCATCATGCCCTTCACCCACCGCCGCGCCGACGAGATGGGCAAACGGACCAATTCACCCCGGACAGAGTCGTTAATATTATCAGTCAAGCAAAACGCATGGGTTTTTTTTCAAAAAATGCACGTTAAAACAATTATTGTTAGCCTAATACTGCAATGTCCGCAGCAGTAACATTCAGATTGACATTTTTCATAACTGGCCGATTTTAATATAGGCAGGCATGCTGTTGTGAACGGGCAAACTACGACTTCAACATTTCACAAGCTAGTGTAGCAACCAGCAACAGTATTAAGGCAAGATGGGCAAAACTATAGTCATTTACGTCAAGTTTCGTCCTGATGTTGCGTGCTAAAAATATTGAAATCGGCAAATTATTACGAAATTATTCAAAAAATAACACTGCCCAGTTTTTTTCGTGGGGGAGGGAAAGGGAAGCCTGGGCACGTGACCGTGGATTCGACTTCCGGTCGGGTCGCTCTCAAGCAGCTGTTGCTACTTAGGCTGCGTTCATATAGACACGAGCACGAATACGAGTCCGGGTTTCCGTTTATGGCCCGTAGAAGCTTCACTCGTACGAGTGGAACGTCAGCGGTCACTTGTACAAGCACGTAACTCAACGCATATCGGCCATATTAAAAATTCGCAGTGAAATCGAATTGAGGGAATGTTTCGCCATTAAATCAACAATATTCCACTACAAAGTTACTATTTTTAACTGCACACTTCTAACGATGAACAATTTTACGATGACGACAGTTTTGACGTCAAATAGCTTATGCGCCACGGCTTTTATAAATTATATTAATGCTATCTACGAGTAGTTTACTTTCTGCGAGTTGGATGAAAACACGACCTGCACAAAAACTACTCGTACGAGCGAAATTTACAGGTAACCTGTACTCGTATGTACGTGAACGGCCGCCATTGAAATATATGCAAACTCGTGTTTGCCGAAACTCGTATATGGGAACCCGTACAGTGCCGAACTCGTACACGTGTTTATGTGAACGCAGCTTTAGTTGGTCGACTTGTCTGCGGACAGATAAACCGTCTCGCTTTAGGCCTATAGCTAACCACCGTGGTTAGCTCAGCTGTCCATTCCCCAGGGGGATAAATCAAGCACCAGCCTGGGGCTAAGACGAGGCGCGTTCATCTGTGTAATTTCATACGGCAGGTGACGCTCCGTAATTCTGCAATGGGTTTCTTATACCAAAAAGCTGCATGCTACCTTTGACCTTTATACACTAATACATTTTCTACAGAGGGAATTGTGTCTACAGCAAATCAGCATATTTTCAGGTGGGAAATTTTTCCCGGTGGAAGAGGGGTTATATCCCTGTGTGACTCAGCTAGCGGCTATTATGGGCAATAGACAATGGCACATCGCTGCCAGGCACTGAAGCATGCTACTAGCCTATAGGCCTACGTACATACAGTCATATAGGCCTATTGTAGTTCGGTCGTCATAACGACCCAAGTTGCAGGGTCGCTACAGCTGCTGAAGCAATATCAGGTTGGTGTACATGGCACTACATGCTTGGCCGGCGTGTTCGCTTGAACTCCGGCCCACAAAATGGCGTTATGGCAGGAGAGAGTAGAAAAGATTTAGGTACCCTCCTCCCCCAAAAAATGGAAACTTTTTTTCGTTTAGTTGACCGGGTATTTTTTTCGTTTAGTCTACCGGGTATTTTTTTGAAAAAAAAATACGAAATTCGCAATAAAAACAAACCGTTTTGGAAAAATATTGAAGCAAAATTGAATACCTAAACACACACATTTAATAATCTCTTCTGTCAAAAATATGCAGCTGAGTGAGTGTCAAAAAATTACAACTTTTTGTTTCCAAGTTTAGTGACCAACGACGCAACTGTAGGATACATAGCAATTGTTTGTTGTTCTCACTGCAATTCCGTTTAAAACAGTTTTATCATTTTAGTGCACTGTTTTGCCACATTTGTTAACTAAATTTGAGACTTATTCTAACCTTTGTTCGAGATAACTTATACACGAAATTTGCTTATAGTTTTTTTTTTGTGTTTAAGGTCGAACAGAATTGCATAGTTTTGTAGGGCATTTCATGAAAAAACCTTTGACCAGAAAATTGGCAACCAATCGCATAAGCTCGAAAAGACGCAACGAAACTACAAACAATTTCTGGCCGAATGCTTTTTGTCCTAAAAAAACAATATTTATTTCACCAAACGGGCGAGTTACCAAGGCAAAAATTGCAATCAGCATGGCATATAACGACCACCAAATTCGTGCACTTTTGTTTAGATTTTACTGTAGTAAATAAGCGGCATGTTTATATTTTACGCGTGCAGTGTCGGTCTGATTATTGGTCGCTCGCTATGCATATTGTTAGGTATTGATTCAAACATTAAATCATTCTGAAGGGCTATTGATTCGTTATAGGCCTAACATTGTATGCGCTTCATATGCTGCCGTTCGGCTAACCTTCTGTTCACTGAGCAAAAATCATATAGATTCGATGCGATAATGCGTTAAGCAAGGCCTATACCCAAAAAAATTGACGCGCAGCCGGCGAAACACATCTGGCCCGGTCCGTCATTTCATCAGGTCCTTAAATTAGTTTTCTCGCCCGATATGTCATACCGCATGGCCCATTGGTCCCGAATATCATTGTGTTTGGGACCGCCCTGTTGGGCAGGGAAGAGTAACGGGTTTGAACCTGCGGACAAAATTTGCAAGATAAGTTGCAGCGAAACCGGTTTGCCTGAACACTGCAGATTACCAAAGATCGCACCAAATCAGACCAACGCAGATCCAGAAATAGCTCGTCTGCAGATTAGTCAAATTGTGTTGTCTCCGCGGCACCGCAAATCAGCTCAGATCACAGAAATAGTCTGAGTTAGTGATCTGCGGCGTTTAGGCAGACCAGGCGAAACCGGCGTGTAACATGCAGTGATGTCGACTAAGACACGCACGCAACGGACGCAGGTCGGTAAGATGAAACATCGCTTCTATCCTAGCGTTTTAGCCGTCGTGTCGCTAGCGTCAGTTACGTTCATTGCTTTTTTGCGTATATTTGCCTTCGTACTTCTCCTTCATCCAGATCTACTGAGTGCTGAGTAATATTTTTTGATCTCAAAAAGTGTGCAAGGGCTTGCGCTGCGTCTATGGCACCAGAGATCAATCACAGATTATCCCAGATGACAGAAATAGCCTACGTCAGTGATGTGCTGTGGGTGACATTTTGGTCAGTACGAGTGCCAGACCGGTGTCGTGGGAAATTTGTCGCACCTCGAAAATTTTTCCCACCTCCATATTGTCATAATGTAACTAACGCTAACCTTAACCCTAACCCTAACCTCAACCTTAGCCCTAATCCTAACCTTAATCTTAACCCTAACCCGTACTGCAGCGTGTGGGAAGAATTTTCCGGTGCGAAGAATTTTCCACTACACCGGCGTGGAACAATGTGACGTTACAGGCCTATAGCCAGCCCCAGCCTATTGTTCGCGGGGGAAAACTTTATCGCCTCGTTAATTAAAACGCGCTCCGGTGATCGATCGCACTCGCACCGAACTTTCAGCCTACCAGTTGAAACCGCCGCCAGCCAGCCAGCATCCACGGATTGACTTGAATCCATTGAGACGACGAGAAAATCACTGCATGTTTTATGATGCACAACACAGGTGTTCTATACGATGAGTCGCAATGAAATCGCTGGAGGTTTGCGTCGAAACTAAACGGTGCCGGGGGTGTCGATTCATATCCAGATGCGTATAAACAAAGAATGTGATGGGACAGATAGACCCAGCCCCCCATTAAAAAAATTAAAAGTTTCGCTCAAATAACTGGTTTATTCATATTAATAACTGGTTTCATATTAATTAACTGGTTTATTGATATTAATGTCCAGAATGCTCCAAAACTCCAATGCAAGGATCTTTATTTTCAAAAATTATCCGGATTGGTACCCCCGGACTTTCGCTTAACGGAGTAGGAAATTAAGAAAATAAGAAAGCAAGTAAAAGAGGAAAATAAAAGACAGGATGGGAAAGCAATAGATAAAAGAAAGCAGGGTAGGAAAAAGCGAGAAAATAAAAAAGTAAAAGGAAAACAAGAGGGAAGGCCCCAATGTGCATTTTTTACATTAAGGGAAAAATTGCCATTGTATGTTTGCCAATCGTTGAGACAGTTTGTACCTCGTGCGTTTTATACATAGCGGGAAACTGACTGGTTGATCAGTTGGTTTTCTGCAGAGAACAATTGTACCTGTGCGGGCGAAATTTGTAAGTTATTTGTTTCCACAGACTACCGAAACCGCAAGGAGCTGTGGGCTCTATGGGAATTGGTTTTAATTTTTTTCATCGTTGCAGTAAATTTGCAATACACCGATTTTCTCATATATCAAACGCGTATAATGCTGCTACACTACCTTGTAAAATATTGACCACTTCAGAAATCCGTAGCGTGCTGTGAATGCCGTATAGCAGGTGGCACGAAAGAACTGGAACATGCATGCTTTATGAAACCGTCCGATTGCTTGATCGACTTTGTAGATCAATCAATCAATTTTATTGTGCCTAAAGTCAGCGGAAAATACAAAATGGACAATGAGATAAAAAAAAATCTCGAATGTCTTGAACTACAAAGCCGTACAAAGTTGCAAAAATACTACATAAAAACAACAGCTAAAATATGCACATAACAGATCAACATAATTATAGCCTACGATTACCGAAAAGTTGTCTTCGAAATTATGCGAGAAATAATAGTATGCACAAGATTATGATACGTGCATTCGACATGCATCCCTATGTTATTGCCTTCGTCAAAGAAGTAATATGATACCCTGCATTTGGTTACCTGTTTGTTTGTCTGTTTGTCAGCAGGATTACACAAAAAAGTTACAGACGCATTTGACTAAAATTTTCAGGGACGGTTGAACTTGACCCAACATAAAAACGATTAAATTTCGGTGGTGATCTGGACCAGCATCTGGATCCAGGATAGAATTGAATGATTCTTTGCCATGGCGATATAGGGCAAACGGGCGAATACAAAAAAAACATGCTGTATTAGTTTTAGTGTTCGCCAGATAACTCTTCTGTATTCTTGACGGTGGTTTGAACAGAGGTAATTGTGTAATCCTGCTGACAAACAGACAAACAAACAGGTAACCAAATGCAGGGTATCATATTACTTCTTTGACGAAGGCAATAACATAGGGATGCATGTCGAATGCACATATCATAATCTTGTGCATACTATTATTTCAAGGTAGTACTTTCCAGTTGTTTTGTGCGACAGCTGGTACAGGAAATCACCAACTCTGCCGAGGTGTAACTCGTTCAAGCAAGATCTAACGCAGCGCGAGCGGTGGTCGTTGCAGAATTGCGGACGTTTCTCCTCTTTGACTTTTCTCCCCGGGACTTTTTATCCACCAAAAGTGCGGACGAAAACAAAAAAGACGACAGACGGCAAAGTCAATGCGGGCAAGACGAATCAACAGTAAAGACGGACGAACGCCGAAGGCGGGCAGACAAGGAAGACGACGTTGTCTAATAGGGTGTTTACACGATCCAGCAAACGTCCAGCAAACTTTTATCAAACTTCCAGCAAACGTCCAGCATTAGCACGTGTGAGAACTTATTTTGAATACATTTGCTAGAAGTTTGCTGGAAGTTTGCTGGATCGTGTAAACACCCCATAAGTTTTCCTCCATTCGTTTTGCCGCCGTCGGCAATTTTAATGAGCAAAAGTAAAACAGACATTGGAGCGAAACATTTTTACGGGGAAACGTCCAGGCTAGCGGCGAAACGCCAAAGGGTCGAAACGTCCTGATTCACCTTTGCGAGAGGAGAGTATTTTGAATTATCAGACTCCGTTAACGCTGACGCCACCGGTGGAGTTCGATTTCGCATACCGACTTACACCTCTCAAGCATAGGCTAATAGAATGTTGTTCGACGAAAAGGCGCTATATTTTCCGACTAATCTTTTTCTAGTTCAGTGAATTTGCCGCTGCTGCAGGTGTGCCAAATAATATCCACGTATTTTCGTCGTTGAACAAAATAATTGACAAGATGGGGGCAAATCAGCTGGACAGCACATGTATCAAATGAAGAAGTCTTGAATCTGGTACAAGAACAACGTTCTCTGGTCCACGTCATCAAGCAACGACAAGCCAACTGGATAAATCATGTCCTAAGACCTGACTGTCTTCTGAAAACTGGCAGTACTAAAGAAAAAGACGGAGGGATAACGGGCGCGAGGAAACCAAGAAGAAAGATGTTGCATGGATCTAGAAAAAACACAAGAAGATCAGTTACGAAGAGCTGAAGAAAAAGTCTGAACATCGGATCCATGGAATGGCATTATCGTTATGTCTGTCGTAGGCACTAAGCAGAGCACACAAGAAGACGAAATGTAGAAATGATCGATTGGCAAAGATCTGTTTTCGAAATGACTTATCACGTGTTGATAGGAACGTTATAGTTTTCGTAGTCGGCGTAGTGTGCAAATATCGCTTAATGACAGAAACATTCACTCTTCATGGTACCGATAGATAGATAGATCGATTGATGTACAGTGTGCTAACGAGGGTCATCTGTAAGGGATCAGCCAGATGTTATGGCAGTGACGCGATGGGCACGGTCAATTATTGTAGGCCTATTGCACGATGGAGTCGTCTCAGAGAGGGGGGAGGAGCCGAGAGCAATTGTGCTGTTCTTAAATTAAAAATTGTCCAAATTTTTTGCCGATTTTTTAAAGAAATACAGTATAATGCTAAGAAATTTATTTTACGAAAATTTAGAGGCAGAATTTAAAATATCACCAACCACAATTTTTTTTCTCTCGAAAATGTGTTGCTGTTTGTCGAAAAATACAAATAAACGTGACATAAGCAGACATTATTGCATTATTATTAGCAATATTGTATCGCTAAAACAGGCTGCATATTGTCATATTTTTTTATTTCACGCGCATCCCCACTTCAGCACACAAACAATGCTATATAACCGGCGACGGCTTGAGTACTGATGTTATTGTCGCGCCGCCGTATATATAGCAGTGGTTGCGATGATGACGCCCACAGACTATAGCAATAGCATCTCTCTTTATCTCTCGGTTAGCTGCTGAAGCCCTTCCCGTCATGCATCACGGCTGTCTATGGATACGTTACGTTATGTGTGTCCGTGGTATATGCAGGTGGAGTAGCTGTCAACATGGGAAGTGGAGCGGCAGACGATCGCGGTGTCCATACTCTCGAGATTGATTGATTGACTGTTCAAAGTCAAGTGTCTGTTGTGTGGAAAACAACGAGAAAAATCCTGTTCGGATCCGAAGTTCTGCGATATTGACAAGTAAGTATAATTTTGTCTCGCTTTTGGATAACCCGTGCATACTTTATAAATCTATCCCACTGCTCGTCTGCTAAAATTAATTTAATCAAGCTTTATTACGCCAAAAAGCAGCAAAAGATAGAAAATAGACAGTGAGGCACAGGGTGCGGGAAGAAGCTAAAAAACTCACTTTAACTGCTGCATAGACCTACTTGTAACGCCATATTCAGCGTCTCTGGATCATTGGCGCGTACAGAACGACGAAGTTGAACTGAACTGATCTGAACTGAGCTAAACTGACATGATTACCTCCGCCAAGAAGGTTATGTTTTTTGCCAGAGTTTGTTTGTTTGTCTGTCTGTTAGCAAGATAACTCAAAAAGTTATGGACGGATCTTTCTGAAATTTTCAGGGAATGTCGGGAATGGCAAAAACTACAAGTGTTTCCATTTTGGGGGTGATCCGAAAGGAATCCTAAATTCTGGATCACTTTGAAATTTTCGTTAACATTCCGTTAAATGGGACATAAGGGAAACCGCTGCCAAACCGAATATGGTGACGCCACCTGGCGAACAACATGGCGTTGGCGGAGGTCTGCGGTCTCTGACTGCGTTCTAGTTTAGTTTTTAACGAACTGACTAATGAACAAGCAGTAATGCATTGCAGTAGACAGTACGCACCGTCTAACGGCGTCGGTGACTGCGACTATCATTTGACCATTACACCCTGTTTACTCGACGAAGCAAACATGAAGCAAACTTAGAGCACACGTCTTGCGCGTGTATTTTGAATACGTTCGCTTCATCTTTGCTTCATCGTGTAAACGGGGTATTAACCATTGTTATGTTGTAGGTTAAGTTGGGTCAGCGATGGCGTGGCTGGGCGGCTGGCTACCGGCCGTGCGCGCCTCTGCAATCGGTTGGATCCCGATAGCTCGGCACCCCATCAGGCCGTATCGACGACCTATTTCCGGTTCCTCCGCTGCTTCCGGTACGAACGACGACGACGACGATAAGTCACGAGTGCGACTGAACGTCAGCGGACAACACTTCGAGACCTTCGCCCGTACCTTTGCCAGGTAGTAAAAAATAAAGGTGATGGACAGCTCTTTACAGAAAACCCACCGCAGATATATGTCACCTGCCATATGTAGAGTTTTTTCTCTCCAAAAATCATAACTTACAAGGTAGTGTGGTGACACCTTTTGAATGTGGTAAAAATAATGACAGTTTTCTGCCGAGACTTTCAGTTAGTAAACAGTGCTGAGTTTTGTAAAAATAACACGTTTCGTAGATTATACAAAATCGCAAATTTTATTTTTTTTAAATTTTATTTTGTTTTAATTTGTTTAGCCTCGTTGTGTGTAATGTTACTTTAGTTAGAAACACACTGTCATCTTTAAGATACATGTAATAACATTGTTTTGTGCGTACTCTTTTCGTTTTCACGCTTTTCTTTTCTTAACGTATCGCTAATCAAGTTTGGCCTATTCACGATTCGCAACACTATGGCCAGGTTTCCGGACACACTGCTCTGTCAAAAAATTTCAACTTTCTGCTCCGCTTTTTACCCACGACGCTGGCGTTCAAAGTGAACACAACAACAATGTTTTGTGCATTATATCTTCCATTTTACGCAGACGAATCTTTTCGTAATGTCCCCTATTGATGTCTTACAGCACTGTGTGACGCCAGGTTTCCAGATACTTTACTGGGCTCGGACGAGATCGAGTATTTTTATGATGATGCCAGCGGCGAGTATTTCTTTGACCGTAACCCGGAGGTGTTCCGACGTCTGCTGACCTACTATCGGTCAGGTCGGCTGCACTTCCCGCGCGGTGAATGTGTGGCTGAGTTTAACGACGAGCTGGCCTTCTTCGGCATCCGACCAACCGAAGCCGTCCCAGAATGCTGCGCGGTAAGTACCGTCACTGCTTTCTGACTGACATTTAGGTCGAGCCTGTTTGTCAGTGGCACATATATTGTGGCTAAATCGTACGTCAAAGGTCGGTGACAATACCGTTGGATAGGGCGGTGACGAGTTTCTATAAGCTGTAGGCTAAATAGCAAACATGAACTTAATTGATCTCGGTTCTTAGCGACTGCCAGATTAAAAGAAATGCATTAGAACCAAGATGAACTATTTTTGTCAACGAAACCTGAACTCACGCAGTGCAACTGACACAGCTAACCGGGTGACGCAGGCAAAAAGTTGTTCCGTTCTTCGCGTCGAAGTGAACTTACAGTACGCACCGTAGCTACAAGAACCCATGTTTCTCGGTAAACAGCCGCCGGTTAGTTTAGTGCGGGTTACGTTGCGTTCGTCATAAAACTAACGATGGCTGCAGGGCACGCTAGGCTATAGTTCTCTACCAGTGTCGACAGAATTCGGCAACCTACAGACAACAGAGAAATATTTTTGTGCTGCTAACTGCTTGCCCAAGGTCGTCACGTGGTAGTAATGATTATGACTTACCTGTGTTACCTACTGCAAAACATGACGGAGAATTCGTGCTAAATAACAAGCAGAAAACTTTCACTAATTGGGTCAATGCATGTAGGCGTTGTTTTCTGATAATGAGCTTATCACATAAGAAACTTTTTATGCTGTCGTGTATTGCATTTGTATTTTTCTGATGGCGTCTGCGTTCGGCCAGCAGTCATCAAGATTAGAAACTGTTTGTGACGTCATTGTTTTGCTGCTGCAGGTCCAAGGACGTGAAACAATCTTCCATCTTATACGAGATAAACTGACATTAACTTTAACCAGTTTGCGTGGCTGCTAATGTGCCATTTTTGTTCGGGTGTTGAGATCGCGGCGCTTTGTGACTAACTGTTAATTTGCGCCTCCTAAGCCGTCTTACTTACTTACATACTTACTTACTTATGCTGTGTCCAGCGCACTGAAGGTGTTTTACGAGAATGCACTATACCAGTGTTTGAACTGCCGAGGGGGGTAGGGTTGGAGGATTGAACCTCCAACTGTTTTCTCAACCCACTAACAGTGTCAAATTATGTTCTTGCGGTCAGCTATATACTATATACATAGGATTTATATCACGATTATGGTCGGCTTCCAACCGTCGAAAAATTCAACCCCCAGCTATTTTTTCACAATTCAAACACTGCATTATACAGTAAACAAGGCTGGTAGGATGGTGCAAACCGTTGGTGTAGTATGATGCGGTCAATGTGGCGCACAGTGCGCTGCGGTATCATTAGCTCATACCAATCATCTGCCAGCTCGGAAATTGTAAAGCGCTTCTGCTCACCAGTCTGACTTGTGTAAGAAGCGCTATAGCAGGTATCGAAATGTTTATTTATCACAAATTTACATTTGACACGTTTCAACTGACATTCTGACAATTTAGTATTGCTGTCGTTGAAGGAAGATTACCGGGATCGTAACCGTGACCTGGCCGACCGTCTGTCGGTAGCGGCGCAGGCTCGGCGTGAGCTGACCGCAGCCCATGACGTCACAGATGACGATGTGCCGCTCACACTACGAGCACGACTGTGGAAGGGCTTTGAGAACCCTCACTCCAGCACCTGGGCGCTCGTTTTCTACTACGTAACAGGCACTGTTTCTACTGCTATATAATTATCTTTTCCGCGGCTTGGTAGTGTAATGGTTAGAACGTTGGACTTGCGATAACGAGGTCGTTGGTTCGACATTTGTTGGCGTCGCCATAAAGTGCGTACTACCTGTATAGGTGACTGGCTGTGTCAGGCAAACCGTCTCGGTATGTAACCAACAATAAAGTCAATTCAGTGTTGCATCTCTGCGGGGTAGGCCTAAGTAATGAAATCGAGTATACTGGCCTGTCTGGCTGGGGTTATGGTGAAGGGCGTTCATCTCTGTACGGTGGCAGGTAACACTGTGTGATCCGATATGGTAGATGGCGTTTTGTAGATCTGAGGTGGGTTTTCTATGAAGAGCTATACAATTTTGCCATTTGACCATTTATACGGTGCAGACGTTACGGGTGAGGCTTTAGCGAGGCTTTGAGAACCCACGATCAAGCATTTGTGCAGTCGTTTTCTACTACCTCACAGGCCGGTTTTAAACTACTTTGAGTCAAGCTACGAGTCTGGAGTTTTAAGTTTCAACTTGAAACCGTAACCCGAAACCTAACCCAAATAATATAGTAAATCATGAATTTTGGTAAAATTGGTCATTGACTGGTCAGTTCATACAGTAACATCCTGACGATGTTGACACTGATAATGATGTGACCATACATGCGCTGTGTTATATTATTAAAATTTGGTTAGAAAAAAAAACATATAAAATTTGAATACTACTTACTTACTACTACTACTGAAATACTTTTAATTGAACTATGACTGACGGCTCCTAACGCTGCTCACTGATAACAGGTTTGTTCATTGCCGTATCGGTCACGACTAACATCGTTGAGACAGTATCTTGTGGCGTCGTCGACCCATCATCCAGTGAGGGTAGGAAGCTGAGTTGGCTTGACGAGCTGGCTTAATGATTGCTTGATGAATGTTATTATCATCATTACAAAGTTCCTCATAGCGATCTCTGTGCTGACTAAGTAAGTAAGTAAGTAGACTGCATTCGTAGCGCGCCATGTGCCAAAACACATGTTCGAATCGTAGGCGCGGTCGACCCATTGTTCAATGAGGGCAGGAAGCTATGTTGGCTCGATGAGCATTTGTTAAGCGCTTGACGAGTGCTAGTTGTTATTATCATTGCAGGGTTTTTCATAGCGATATCGGTGTTGACTAACATCGTGGAGACGGTATCGTGCGGTATTGTGGATCCGTCCTCCAGTGAGGGGAGGACGCTGAGTTGTGGACAAAGTTACGACGTGCAACTGTTCTGCCTGGACACGGCTTGCGTCATCATTTTCACCGTTGAATATCTTGTACGACTCTACGCAGCGCCACAACGACTCAGGCACGTATACGCACGTAGTGAGCACGTGTGCGCGCGTACTGCGTACGTAGAACGCGCGTATACCCTCCTTTATCACCTTTTGCGTCATCATATTCACTGTCGAATACCTCATCAGACTTTACGCAGCACCGAACAGACTCGGGCAAGCAAATTTTTTATTTGCCATAAATGGTTAAAAACATTTTCTAAAATTTTTATTGTTAAAATCAGAAGAAAATTGGTAGTAACACTCTCGCTGAAGATCCCACCTCACCTGAAGTCTGTGGTTACATTACCTTGTGTTTTATAACGACACCACGACGCGGGGTTCTGCCTTCAAGGCCAGGACCTGCTTTTTTAACGTTTTGCGTACCGTATTTTTTGTTTGTACCTAGTGACATCATTACTGCCGTCATTGGTATTTCGTCAGTGTTACTGAGGGTCTTATTTGTTTATAAAGAATGTTGTGACTACGAGAATGGAGCGATTATTTTCTAACGATCGTCGATTTGAAATCTGTGTAAGACGTGACATTTTGCAAGGTAGTGTAGCGATACATTTGAAGTGTGGTGGAATCTTGATTGATAATGTTATTTTAAATTTTTTCCTATTTTCACAGTAAAAGATTTGTGAAAATAGGTTGACATTTAACCAAGTTAAGGCGCATAAAACGGTGCCATTTTTGGTCCACCCTGTATAGCCAAAATGTACTGAGCATCTGTGTTACTTACGAAAACTGGCATGACAACCGGCCATCAAAACTACACTCTTGTAATAACGGCGGCGCAAAGCGAACAACACCTTACTTACTTACTCCTAGTAGACGCGGGCTAATGGCCATTCACTACACCCCGTAGACTCGCACGCAATAGAATATCACGTCTATAGACTTCATTTGCATCTTCCCGCGCGGTTGCAGCTTCAATGGTTGTCTGTTCGCACCAGAACTATAGCTTTTAGCTGGATGTATCTAGGCTCATTGTCAAGTTTAACTCAAGACCAAGACTTCATTTTCTGTCCTACAAATTTTTTTATGTTTTATGTTTTCTTGCAGGCATGCACGATCGGTTATGAGTATAATTGACGTGGTGGCTATCCTGCCCTATTACATCGGCCTGTGTATTCCTCAGAACGACGAGGTGATTACACATGGCAGGTGACGCTCCGCATGTGACTTTTTGCAGGCACATGCGGTCGGTGATGAGCGTGATAGACGCCGTGGCCATACTGCCGTACTACATCGGCCTGTGCATTCCTGAGAACGATGAAGTCAGCGGGGCATTCGTGACTCTGCGAGTCTTCCGCGTGTTTCGTATCTTCAAGTTCTCCCGACACTCCGCCGGTCTGTATTCTTCACCTGATGGTGACGGATAACATATTGTCGATACGTTTTAACGGTCACTGTTTATGCAGCGCAGAGGTGTCATTTAGGGGCGGCTGAGGGTCTAATAGTCCCCGGAACTACCGCCGTTCGCCGCCGCCGCCGCCGCCGCCGCCGTTAAGGCCTCGGACCGCAACCAACCGTTAAGTTAGCGGCCCCGGACCGCTAAGGTTTCACGACGCCGCCGCCGACAAGCTAGCGGTCTTGGCGGTCTAACGACAAAATACAAGCAATTTGAGAAAAGCTCATGAGACGCGCGACAGCCTTAGCAGTTTCTATTCGCAGGTTGTCTTGCTCTATCTCTATCCATTTCGACGCAATTCGTTTTTAAAATCTACTCCGCAGCAACAAATTGCAAAAAAACCACTAAAATCCTTATTTTAAAAAATCAAGGTCATTTAAGATTATCAATGTTTACACCAATAAAAATAACTCTGTATCACTTTCTGCAGTAGGGTTTCTGCCAATTGAATTTTTCTATACAATTCTTCATTAGTGACCTTTTGTGTCCATCTTATCCTCAGAATCTTCCGGTAGCATTTTCTGTCAAAGGACAGGATTCGGCTTTCGCAGCGTTTTGTAACTGTCCATGTTTCACAACCGTACAGCATTGTACTGAACACACATGACTTCAGGATGCTGAGCTTTGTTTCCAGAGTGATCGCCTTACTTTTCCAAATCTTGTCCAAGGCCTTCAGGTTTGCC
>Ga0056128_1004927_pt1 | contig 16750 bp, 6 predicted proteins | sample WorMetLIZISLAND2_FD_71113 | JGI IMG/M metagenome (GOLD analysis project Ga0056128, IMG submission 71113) | Marine gutless worms symbiont microbial communities from Max Planck institute for Marine Microbiology, Germany - Olavius geniculatus... ... | reverse complement strand
ACCGATTTTGAATATCTTCATCCGTTCCGGAGATATTCGCCGCCAAACTTCGAAGTCGACCGAAATCGGGCCAAATTTTGCATGTTTTTGGCCCCTAAAATTTTTTTGGGGAGGCTCCCCAAAAATTTTGGACCGGGATTATAAAATTGAATGCAGCACCATGCATCGTGCAAAGTTCGCGCCGATCGGCCGACGGAGCTCAGAGATTACGCGGCGAAAAAAGAAGAAAAAGAACCACAGCAAAACAGAAGTCCTTCCGAAAACTATCGTTTTCGGGCGGACTAATGAAAGCGACCCAGCTCTACAGGGAACACAATGGGGAAAACAGTGTAATGTCATTTAACGTACGAGGATAGAGCGTCGATCAAACTCGTTTGCCAACAAAAGGGATGGGGCACTAAACGCATTTGTAAAGAGTTCCTAACAAGAATTTTGCGGTCAGTTCTGTTACAGATCTTCTGCTCAAAATTGACAAGACGAACTCAGTTTCTCGAAAGGTCAGCAGTGGATGGAAGCAGACTATCCGAACAACACAGAATGTTGAGTGTGTAGTGGAATTGATATGCAGCCAGGAAGGCAACCCTGGGTCCAGCATAATTCCGAGAGAGATTCAGAAGAGCACATTTAACAGTTGTTTACTTGACTGTCTTGTTGTTGTATGAAGTTTTTGGTGTTTTACTTAGACATATACGCAAGCACGAAACACGTATTTCCATTTGTGCTTCACCATTGTGATATAATGCAGTTGGGGTGCTTTGATTCTATCGTATTATTTTTAATAACATTTTAACATACTCATTGGGTTTTGATATCAATATGTGCAGAACGAACTAGCAATTTATATGGTGTGTCATTTTGTCCATATAAACAAATGCAGTAGCATTTTAAGCAGAATAATACAGGGGACGGTTTTTTATGACCCACTCTGTACTCTGTTCTCAATATTACTCACAATGTAACAAGTGCTATTAAGTTTCGATAAAATGGCAATTCTCTATACTGGTACCAAAATTGTGGATATTGAACCGTGATTGTTGAAGTTATTTGAAAATGTAACGGGTCCTGTTTTTTTGACATGCAATGTATAGGTAGTTAGAATGGAGGAGTCACCTGTCAGTCACACACTGGGCTAAAATGTTATCGAAGATAAAAATGGTGCTGATGGTGAAATATTTGATAATCTGATGTTGCAGACATGCGTTGCTAAGGACATTATGTCACGTCGCGTCTACAAGCGCCTTGCTGACTAGATGATGGCAGTTTCTTGACCGACATCGCTGACCTCGTTACGGTATCATTGTAGGTCGGTGCAGACTGGTATCTGGGTCGGTGCATTCCATTTCGACCTGCTATAGGTATTGTAGCTGACCAGTATTAGTAGATTGTAGTTACTGTTGTCATTAGTGTCTGCATGCGTGAGTTGTGTTTCGTTTTTAGGCAACGTCGTTGAAAATGAATCTATTCATTCACAAAGTGATCTGCTCGTCTGTCTGTCCATCTGTCACACTTGTGCACTCTGTTAAAGTCATGTGTCAGGGACACTCATGTGGTCCCAAGTAACTCTGTATTTGAGCTGGACTTTGAACTCTAGTGGGAAGGATAAATTGCGGTCAGAATTTGCATATGTTGCAAGTTATGGATAAACTAAGGTGAGAGAAGCGGCGATGTTGCCTGTTGTCAAATGACTGGTTTTTGTTTTTTATTGTTTCTCCTTAGTCAATTTGTCAACTTGTCACTGGTATTTGGAGTCATCTTGTACCAGCTGTACCATTGTACTTCTAGTTTTGTTCTCTGTGTACTTCTCCATCTGTCTTTTTATCTGTCTTGTCTGTTTTGCTCTTTACTACTGTGTCTCACTCGTGCTTTCTGTAACATACTGTCTATCATTCTGACAGTATTTTATCGTGAAGGACTATTTTGCTTGTGCAGTTTTTAACTGTTTGTATTGTTTTCATCATTGTTTTTTGTGTATTTTTATTTCAAGCATTTTATTGCGCTCATACTAGTACATGACATGCCGATGAGTTTGTTGTTGTACATGTTAAGGGGTTTTTTATGTTTTTTTTGGTTTGTTTGTTTTTAGAGATGTGAAAATTAATGATTAATCACAAGATTGTTTGTTGGAAAATTTTAAACATTAAAACCAAAAAAATGTTGTTGTACATGTTAAGTGTTTTTTATGTTGTTTTTTGGTTTGTTTGTTTTTAGAGATGTGAAAATTAATGATTAATCACAAGATTGCTTGTTGGAAAATTTTAAACATTAAAACAAAAAAAATTGAATCATTAAATTTTGATTAAAGTCACATCAATAAAAATTTTGACATTGACAGGCATCTGAAATCATCTTAATCATCTGCTTTTCTAGAAAAGGCAACGTTTTAGATTCTGTCTTTAAGTCTGTTTAAAAAATGCTCCATAATTGTCTCAGTATATCTGTGAGCTAAGTAGCTGAAAAAATTTGCTAAACAGCAGAAGGTGCAGTCTTTATATAAACTGTGTAATGTGTGTAAAAGTGGACTTTCAGCTGACGTTCAAAATAAGTAAATGCTCTATGATACCAGAGGACGCGCCCTTATACGCCATAGTACCACCAGTGCAGGGTAGCTAGGTGGACAGTGATGAAATATTATTTTAATACTGTACAAATATGATGTTTCTAGTTGCATTTGAGATTTGCTGAATCATGATGTGGTCGTAATGTGCTAATAGAGTTCACGTGGCTTATTGTTTGTTTGACGAGTATGTAGAGCAGTGCCAATATGTCATGAACTTACTAGTCTTTTTGGTATTCTATCAGTTTCACTTTGAATTGCATGATAGAAATATATTCATCTTGTGTATTCTAAGCCTGTATATATGTTGTTTTTCTACCAACCAGTCTGTATGCTGACTTTTTCAATTTGAGATATGTTTTATTGCTACAATTCTGTGTTTGAATCTGCTGCTGCATACTGTAAAAGTTTAGTTCTGCCTCATATGATGCTTCATAATAGTCTGCTTCCTTCATATATTGTCAACAGTCAGGTCAACAATATGTCAGGTTTTTTTACCAGTCTCTATGTTGACTTGTTCACGGATGCGTACACTTGCAGATCCTGCAAAGTAATGGAAAGTTAAATTTCTAGGCCTGGAAAGTTAGGCAATCAGGTCTAGGTGCTGGATAATCATGGAAAATAATGCAAGTGCTTGCTGCATTTTTTGCCTCTTGTACATGTTTTCAGCCTTTACATACATTATCACAGATCACTTCTGCAAGATTTTCTTTTTTACGTTTGTTAGCTGAAACATGTTAGCCTAACATAAACGAGGTGATTTATTTAGCAAACATATATTAAATTCTGACTAGTTCAGTGTCCACTCAATTAAACTGTCTTGGAAAACATGGAAAGTGGACATAAATGCACTAGAAATTCACAGAGAATGCACGCAGAAAAGTCCTAAAGTCATATAATTGGAAAAACACTTTCAGTGATGTGTACACTCCCTGTGTTCGTTTGAAAAGTGTGTTATTGCTGCAATGTTTGTATCTGCTACTGTGCATACAGATATTACGGTAGAAATAGTTTGCTTCATTCATATATTCTGCTTCGCATATTTTGCTTCATGTATTGTCTCTGCAGTCTGGTCAGCAGCGAGTCATATCTTTTACCAGGTCATGCAGTAACCTAAATGTTTCCACGTTTTCTTTCATCTTGTGTGACTGATACTGATTGAGAGAAGTTGTTGCTGTTGAGCATTGACTGCCGTTATAACCAGTTACATGTCAAAACTGGGAATGACAAAATCGGGAACATCAGAACTGCGCCACTGCGTGAACACTGTCAGTCTAACCCTAACTCCCTGACCCCTACCCTGACCGTAATCTCTAACCCTGAGCTTAGCTAGCTATTTCCTGGTTATGACATTCCCAATTTTGACGGGATGCCACTATAGGCATTGGATGTAACTGCTTGCTGTCTACTTTTGGCTATCTATTACTGCCACTACCGGTAGTAATTTTGACGTAGCGCTCTCTTACAAGAATACCTTTCTTGTTGACATTTGCAATTCTCATTCTACGTGATTTTTTCATTACCAACTCCAAACAGTTTTCCACAATCTAGCTTTTAGCCATCTTCAGTGTTCATAGGGTCTTTGAGAAGTCCTTAAAAGTCCTTGAATTTTGAAAAAAAATTCCAGGCCCTTGAAAGTCTTGTAAAGTTCTTGAACTTGAATTTGAATGTTCTATGTTTCAAAATTTTTGCATATTAAAATTTTGAAGAAAGCATTCTTGTTGGCATTTCACCACTACTTGGTTATAGTTCACTTGCTTACTTAACAAAATTTCCCACTGTGTATATTTCACTCTGAATTTTGATGTAGCACAAGTATGATTGATATGTCTTTTTTATCGATATGGTCCCTTGTCCTCCAATAGACAGCATTATCACATTGATGACTGTCTGGAGGATAACAGGGAAGATTATTAGAACTACCATTATGTTAATTATATATGCATGCGTATAATGGGGTTCTTATAATTTTAGGTTAACCTTATTTTTGTGTTTTGTGTTCCTGTAAAGGTTAAACTTACTGTTTGTTGTAAAGTTTAAATTTGCCGTCCCATTATTGTGTTTGTGTGCATTCTGCCTGAAAAGCCTGTCCCCAAAATGACCATTCAGTTTGCTATGAACACTGCATCTTAGTTGTCTACCCCCACCTTTTGCAAGTCAGATTTAATGCATTTCCCATTGACCTCATACACCATACAAATTTGCTTACTTACTGGCTACTTCCTACAGTACTGTAGTTATTAGTTACCATCCTACTCACTTGTGCATTAGCTACGTTCAACAAATAAGCGATGGCACTCTATTGGCTCATGGCATCTTAGACCAGTGTTGCAGTGGACCAAGTATGGCAGTGGCGTTGTGGCGAGGCAACTGTTCCCCCACAGTTTTATTTTTTCAGAATTTTCTTCTAAAGATACAAAATTTGGAACTGAAAGTTCCTTTATTTTGGGACAACGTAAGGGCAAAATTGAAATTTCAAACACCCATATGCTCTGTCGGAAATTGCAGCCAGCTTTCTGTCAGAAAAAATGCAACTCTATGTACCCCAAACTTATAACCTTTGACGCCACTGGCTGCTGGCTATAATATTATGATTCTGGTGCTAACAGTGAATATCAGTAACATTTTCGGTTTTGTTTGTCAGTATTGACTGATGTGATTTTATATTACAGTTCGCTTTAGCTTCTGTTATCAACCAGTATTGGACTGAATGTCTGTATCTGCATGTCGTTTGATAGAAAAAAAAACATTTTACAAACTGCATTTTTGATTAACACATGCTGTCTGACTTGCGTATCTGCAAGGTTTTGAAAGACGTCATTTGAGAACCACGTATCACAGAAAAGTGCAGTTCTCAACTGAAACCCATATTGCATCATAAATAGAGTTCACATTAGTTTTACATATAACTATTATGACACAAACTGCAAGAACAACTAATACTGTTTTAATGGCAGTAAAATGAGAGAATTAGAGCAAGTGTTCGGTCGTACAGATTTGAAAAATAAAGCACTGGCAGAAATTGGAGCATAATTATAAAAAGAAGACTGACAAGAAGTAAACTAACAGAACAATCTGCTTCGAAAGTGCTTTGTGGTTAAACCGCTTTGAAACATACCTTCTGACAGTTCAAACCAAGAATGGAAAACTGTTTCGAAAAAATAGGTTCTTGGGGTTTTCAAAAAAAAATTGAAAAGTTCTAATTTTACGGTCTTTCACGTCATTCACTGAACAAAAACGATTATGTGACATGGAGAATGGTGTGTAAGATATGTTCTTCCTGGGCCTATTTTTTCTTTGTACACTAAAGCGGTAAGGCCTATCGAAACTTTATTTTTAAAAAAGGTTTTCCAATTTCCATCCCTGGTTCAAACGCTGCACACGCGTGACACCAGTGGTTGAGATGACATTACTGAAAGTTAAGCGGGGTTTCCATTCAATGCAACTTACGCAGCAAACGCAACAAAAACAATGAATGTGAGAAAAGTAACCTACAAACGCAAGTTGACGCAACGGTCAAAACGCGCGGATAGAAGCGCTGTCGTTACGTTGCGTGTGTTGCAATGGATGGAAACACCGCTTTAAAGAGGGTGCCTGTACAGGTCGTGGCGGTCGCTGCGACGTTGACGCGTACGTGTGCATAGTCGCCAGCAATGTTAGACGGTGCCTACTGTTGCGCATCGTCTAATCGGCTCGTGGTGTCGGGTCATTACACTGCATCACTTGGTCTATGACGTCAGAGCCAGCTGCAGAAGCAGTCGTCGCTCTGTCATACAGGCGCGAAGTGCTCAACAACAGCTGCTGCTGCTGATGATGATGATGAGTGTCGTCGTCGCCAGGTTCTGTCGTAGCAGCCTCATACTTGTCGCAGTTGACGTAAGCAGACAGACGCTCTCGACCTGTTAGCAGCAGAAGAACAATTAGAAATTTTGACCTGTCGAAAAATTTTCCTCCAAGGGTGCAAAATTTTGGGCTGAAGAAACCATTTTTGGAAAATTTCGGGGCAAAATTTGAAATTGAAACTCCCTGCCTTCTTTTTGAGGAAGGTAACAGGCTATACGTTTTGAACGTAGATGGACGTAAACGCCCATGCGAAGCACCGACAGCGAGATGAGACTTATAATGCATTTTTTCAGGCAAACAAGTGACTAAACCGTTATTCTGACATTTCAAAATAACAGCGATCATCGTCCCGTCCAGCGCACACAATGGCGTCGCCAGGTCAAAAATGTGGGTGGACAAATTTACGTAAAACATAATGGCATGGCGAGTGCTGGGCGTGAGCCTAGGTTAGCTACCCCGGGCCCCGCGACGTTTGGGGGCCCCGCCGTCAGCCAGAAATATAAAGTACGCCAAAGTGTACCATTTTGAAAAGAAAAGTTCAAACATTTTCTGTCCAGAGGGGCCCCGTGAAAATGTTTGGGTCCCCTGCGAGAATGTTCCCCCGGGCCCCGCTGTGGCTCTCGACAGGACTGCCCAAAAATCATGTTTTGGGGAGTTTTGACCCCTAAACCTTACTTTTTATTATCGAGACCCCCAAAAGGCACTTCCTTGCGCAGAAACACGCGTTTTGAGCCCTCATTGGTCGTGATCTGTCCTACGGTGTGATCTGGACGCGACGCAAAGAGTACAAAAAAGAAAGAACCAAAAGTAAGCCAAAATTCGCCATTTTCGCAGACCCCCTTCCCGTCGTCCCACATCAACCAAGTTTTGGATGCAGGGTCGTATCCCGCATATCTTTCTTGGTTTTGACTTTCAGAAAGATCGGTTGGAAAATGTCGGAGCAGTGGGGGGTCGAATTTATGGCTTTCCCAGTGACTTGGCACATCGCTTTTACAACAGGTTGTTGCTATCGCACAAGCCGTGATGAATCAGCGTGACGTAACGTAACATACCGTGAGTCGTGTTGGGATCGACGACGTTAAAGTGAATGACATTCGGACGAACGACTTTCTCCAATTCGCGCATCAACTGACACACCAACACAATTTGCTGACATTGTTAACAGTCCCCCTGACCAAGAAAAAGCCACGCGATCAGACGTTGAAAATTGTGCTTTGAGTAGGCCCCAGTCCAGTTATCGTCCGTCCCTAAACATACCTGAGCGACACGTCCCTAAAATTTTTATTGGACTCACAAATAGGCCTATATTGGTGCAGTTTTTACGCGCGAGAGCTAGCATAGCTATAGCTCTGTCTGACACAGTACCGTTTGGAAAACAAGTGAGGTAGACTTCAGGTTTTCACTATATGATAGCCTAGATTCTCTAGTATTTTGAGACAAAATTTCATGCCACTGGGTAAAGGGCGTCCCCACGAACGAGGGGGCAAAACAGGGGCACCCCCTTAAAAGCGTTATTTTATCGCTGTTAACTCGTCTAACGTGAAAATGGTTGCAGATACGCACAGGTATGCTGCTTATCACAAGCACTGGCGACAAGCTTCTTAAGAATGTCAACATCGACAACCTTGAATGACCTTGAACCCCCGAAAGTAGGGGTTATAGTAAATTTTTCGTGATTTCGAGCTGCGACACGCATTTCATTAGTGAATTGCGCCGAAATGGCTGGAGATAGACTAAGACAACCTGCGTATGAAATTTTCAGCATCGAATGTAGATTTCAGCAGTCCACATCCAAACCCTGTAGATTCAAGGAGGTCTGCGCACACGAGTGTCAAAGAGGGGTACCCCTCTAAAAATGGTTATTTATTCGCTGTTGGCTTGTCTAGCGTGAAAATGATTGCAGATAGGCATAGACATGCTGCTTATCATAACAAGCACTGGTGACGAGTTTTTAAAAAATGTCAACATTGATGACCTTGATTGACCTTGAACCGTAAAAATGAAGGGTTTTAGTGATTTTTTTGTGATTTTTGGCTGCAAAAAAGTGAATTGCGACTAAATGGATGGAGATAGACCAAGATTACCTGCGAACTGGAACTGCTATAGGCTCTCGCACGTATCATGAGCATTAGCTCAGATTTCTTGTTGTGTTCGTTTTCAAACTTTTACTGTAACAAACACGTTTGCATCTAATCTGCGATGCTGCAGCATTAATTCGTTGCTTTCGTTCTCGTGGGTAGTATTGAACTGTTGTATATTATACTACACGATATAGGCTATCCTTACCTTACCTTACTTTACCTTACCTCTGGGGTGGACAGGCTCTTACACCTGCCCAGCGCTGAGGCCGTATCAGCTCGGCCCAATGCGCGTCCCCGAATGTAACGACAAGGTTACAGGTAGCGACTATAAAGCCGTAGACGGCTGTGAAGCCGTAAATAGACGGCTGCAAAGCCGTAAATAGACGGCTGGTAGACGACTATAAAGCTGTAGTCGGCCGTGAAGCCGAAACCAGCACAAGAGCACTGGTAACATGTAGCAATCTGCCTACACGAGTTTGGTCAGCTCTTAGTTGGCTCCTCGCCTCCAGATTTTAAAAATCTTTCCGGTCATCAGTGCAAAGCCCCACCATCACGGCAAGGTGGCTGACCACGGTAGGGATAGCCTATGTCACGAGATGAAAAAACATATTTTTATCTTCCCCACTTTTTGCCAGATTGCATCTGAAAGCATAAAAATTTTTATGCCTTATCATAGCGTACCAAGTCTGACTTCCTCTTGCTCTTGTTGTCCTGTGCTTGTTTCGCCATGACGTCCGGCCTGACGATGTCAATGTACGCATCGGTCTCGTTGATTCGACTGATTAGCTCGCCCAGATCCTTCCAAAACCTGACAACAACACCACCAGAGATAAGTTAATTATTGCAGTTTTAAATTATTACCAGTTATTTTAGTTTTCGCAGACGGCTTTATTTTAGTTTAAGTACACACCGAGAAGTAAACAAAAAAATTGAGCTAATGCTCACGAGACGCGCGAAAGCCTATAGCAGTTCCTGTTCGCAAAAGTCTTAGACTAAAGTCTTGACTTTGGGCTTATCTACGAGCTGGGCTTGACTTTTGTCCTGACTTTAGTCTTGACTTTTGACTTGACTTTAGACTTGACTTTCGTTTGCGATCGTCCATCTTTTTACGCAACCGTCGAATTACTGCAATAATACGATTAGTTAAATCAACATTATAGAAGTGTTTTCCAGACCTATATTAATCGGGTGATGTGTAAAATATTACTTTGTTCGCCTATATATGGCCATTTTATGGATATAAAAGGAATTTTGTGCAATATTTGTGCCAGCGATGACGTCGTCTGCGTAGTTGACGCCGGTAGATAGGCCTAGTAAGTAACAAAATGCCTATCAGACGCCGCACCTTATTTTACGGGTCAAAAAGTAAATATTTCGCTAAAATAACGAACTAAGACGTCCGTTTGGTCAAGCTAAGCCGTAATTGTTTTGTTTTGACATTAAAAATTGCCAGCTGATTTAATTTTGATTTTGGTCTTGACTTTGGACTTGACTTTGGGCTTTGACCAAAGTTAAGTCAAGACTTTAGTCTTAGACTAAAGTCTTAGCAAAACTTGACCTCACCCATTCTTGGCTCCATTAGTGCTACCAGTGACGTTGTGGCAGGGAGGTTCCAAAATTTGAGCCGTCGGATAATTGTGTAAAAATTTTCGTTCAAAAATGCTACACAAAGCTAAAACCCATTTTGGGAAAAATTCAAGGGCATCAACTTTGAGCAGCCATAATCTCCTCTGTTGGAAAATTACAAATGCCTGCCCCCTCCCATGTAGGCTTACTTGTATTAACGCAGGACGCCGCTGAGTAGGCTACTACTACACCGGTATTATTGCAGTAGTTGTAGTAGTAACAGCAGTAGTGGTGGTGGTGGTGGTGTGTTACCGGACGAGGTCGTTGTTGTCGTCCTTCTGTAGCTTTGGGACGGTGACAACGCGCCGCTTCAGCACAAACAAATGATCCGCTCCGCCCTACACCAGACACCAGAATTACCTACATGTACGCTACTTATTGTTAGAATCACGAACTGTACTTGCGCCAAAACGTTGCTCATAAAAACAAACTATTTACAGGCAGACGAACATGAAAGGAAAATACCAGGTAAGCAAAAATGTCTAAGATATTCTTTAGTTGACCATCTAAAAGTGACTAACTGATGAGAACGATTTGTTAGACTACATGTACAGGGTGGGCCAAAAAACCGGACCTGTTTGAGCGTTGATAACTCAGCGATGGTTAGTGGTAGAAAAACGTGTGATACGTCAAAAGTTTCAAAATGGTGTAAAGAATAAACGACAAATTTGCATAATGACGCATTTAAATATTTTTTGCCTAATTTGCATAAATATTCGTCACCCCCGAAATTCTGCCAAAATTGACTGTAGGCCTAACACATGGATTTAACATGGACATTTGAGCTTTTATAACTTAGCGATGTTTATTGATGGAAAGGCGCGTGATACCAAAAGTTTCAAAATTGTGTACAGAAAAAAAAGTGCAACTTGCACGTCTCAGCATTTAAATAGTCTTTGCTTGATTTACACAAATCTGTCCCACCTCTAAAATCATGCCAAATTGGCAGAAACACATGAATTCAAATTGATTTTCATTCAGCATACAGTAAAATATCAACAATCATTAACACATACGTTGAGTTTAGATGAAATTTGACATAGGCAGTTGCTCAGCTTTTGCATTCATAACCGTCGTCAGTCCTTTTTGGCAGCTGATCAATCGCTGGAGTCAATGTGTTCAGGATCAGCTGAGCCCAGCATTCGATTAGCATACGTTTTAGCTGGTCAGCTACTAAAATTCTGTGACCATGTTAACTGTTGCAATGCTCCTAAACTAAATAATTTACAGAATTTAAATCTGGACTTTTTGGCACTGAGTTTTTAAATTCAATGAACTCGGGCACATGGGAGTGCAGGCAAATGCCTAATTACAGGAGTAATGAAGATTCAGGCAAATTAGGCAAAAAATATTTAAATGATTTGCTATGCAAATTTGGCCCTTTTTGTCTACAGCATTCTAAAACATTTGACATATCACACGCCTTTCTGCAGGTAACCATCGCTGAGTTATCAACGCTCAAACAGGTCCGGTTTCATTTGGCCTACCCTGTACATGTATATATAGGCCTAAGTCAGTAATGCCAGCAGTTCTGGTAGGCCTAACAGGACCTACCCTGTTACGCAGAACTCGCCGTTTTTCCTATCGGTGGCCGCAATTGTCGTTAGCCTGCCCATATAAAGGGATGGCCAGGTCTGGCCGGCAGGGGTGGCTGAGACGATTATAGTACGCGAACCCATCTCAGGACTAACCCGGCTCGACGTAAGGTAACTCGATTGATGCAAAGTTGGATACGATGTTGCCGAGAGGCTAAGCAGAAAGAGTAGACATGACCTATAAGCCTACTATAGTGTCAGAAAGTATCGCTTACTCGACATGCAAGCAGGATGGATCTCGCTAAACACGACTCCCGATACGAATTCAGACATGTCTTTATTTTCTCTGCACGCACACACGAGCGCACATGCTCGTAACGTAAAGTAGTAACCGTTGTCTACGGTCATGCAAAGCAAATAATAAAATACAGATGATGATGATGATGACGATGATGATGATGATGGTGACAGTAGAGCCTGAACAGAAAAATTGTAACTGTCTGCGAAAAGCTGAAAAGGTACAGCAGACTTCCACAGACCACAGACCAAGGCCTAGATTTCTATGAATAATTAATGTAGCAAATTGTCACTGAATAATTTATGCAATAATTCATGCAGATACAAAAGTGTACATTGGTAAACAATAAAATTACGTCGGCCCAATGCCGAGATTGTGCGGCCGTCCGCTAGACCTATGACTGAAAACTGTCACTTCAGCTACGCCTGCCCTGAGTAACGTTCTCGCCGATTTTGTTTTATAACTCTTTTCGTTTTCAAGTCGAGCCCGCACGGAAGGGACGGACGGACGGACGGACAAGAAACGTAATGCGGTTTATTAGCATGGCCACACGATAAATCACCGGCAAGAGCAATTTTAGTATTACTTAAACGTATGCCTAGTTTGTTTTTGCGCTGACAATTTTCCGCAAAATCACACCATAACGTGCAATGTTTCAGCAAGAATCGTGAAAGTTTTTTCTTACATTGGAGTTCTTACCTAAGACTGTCTCGAACGTATCCGTTTCAAAGTCCTAAAGACAAAACACGAACAATGAAAACCCACAATCAGTCAATTAGTCTATGTATTAATCACTTTGCAGTTAACATTAACACTAAGACAAGTTTTAGGCTACCAGGTAGCCTACATGCGTAGTTTTGCTTACAAGGAGCACGCGTCCGGAGAAAAATATCGGAGACGAAAATAACGTTTCAAATACGAATTCTTATGCATTTTTGACACCACTCCCAAGACAGTACTGAACCGATAAGAAGCACAACATAAGAAGACTGTTAAAGGTGAATGCAAGTTTGTGCAGTAAAACTAATTTATACCACCTGTATTGTTGTATCACTGTGTTACCTACATTCTTAGAGCTTTTTCATGTCCAAAGATGGCGTAAGATGATACGACAGGTGCAGCTGGCGATCAGCTTCGAATCTCATTTGGGGAGCTTATAACTATCCCCCAATCGACCCAGCTGTCGCATCTTGCTGCTCCAATTTCTTTCAAGGCTACCAGACTGCACTAGGGGCTTTTGCTTTCAGACCCCCTCTCAGAACTCTCCACTTTTGGACAGAAAGTTAATAGGGGCGCTATTACGCCGTTGCATAGTGAAATGTAATGATTTCTGAAGTCGTGGATATATACACCGTGTTTTAAAATTAGCGGCACCCCTGTTTCAAACACGCCTAATTTAGTTTGAAGTTCATGGATTTCAACCAAATATCGCACACAAGTTCAAAATGATTGTCTCAATGGCTGGTTTAAATTTTGTAAAAATCTATCACGTATTAGGCCTAACGATTTTACACTAATGAGGTGTTTACACGATCCAGCAAACTTCCAGCAAATGTATTCAAAATACACGTGCTAATGCTGGACGTTTGCTGGACGTTTGCTGGATCGTGAAAACACCCTATAACTTATCTGTAGTGGTGCCGCTAATTTTGGGACACGGTGTAGAAGTGCACTGTATACGCACGTATGCGATGGAGAAGACGTTTGACTGTTGATGAACACAGTCCTGTAACGCGACGCTCTCCGGAAAGTTCGACGCTACCAACTGAAATTTATGACAAAATAAACATTGCAAGGACATTGCGCACTGTATATTGTGTTTCAAAAATTTGTGTGTGTTATTATTATCTGTTTTTCTCAATTTTAAGTCGCTTTTGTGTGGTTGTTTTTGCGCACTGTTTAATAAGCAAACACGTATGTAACACCATCAGTCAAAAATGTCACCAAACGTTTGTCCGTAGTTTTGCTAAATATTGACCGACCTTCAATTTTTTTTCTTTGGCACACTTTGCGGCACCAGTACAAAAATTTTGCAAATCGGGCAACACTGAGCAAAGATATGGACAAAAGTCTGTTGGCGTTTTTTGACTACGTTTTATGAGTAACGTCGTTAATCATGATGGAAAAATACATGGGTGTAGGCCTATAATGCAGCAGCTGACCAGTATCGTTGGCTGTACGAAGTCAGAGCCCATGGACAGTCGCTCGACGTGTTGTGCAGTAAGCCACCGTGTCCGATCAATGTCATCTCGGTAAGAGTTAAGTGTTTTTGCCTCGCGCTCCATCGCTGACCAGCCACAAACACAGCATTGCTGCAATAACTACAGGCAAACCGTAGCGGTGTAGGCCTATACAGCGTGGGTCATAAAAAACGTGCCACTTTACTTTTGTCCATATCTTCGCCAAATATTAACCGATTTTCACATTTTTTTTCACTGCTACATTCTGTGGACAATTAGCAATAAAGTGGTTACTAAACATCCCGCCACGCATTAACTATGTCGCTACACTACTTTGTGAAATATAAATGCAAGGAAAACCAGCAATCATAGACAGCAAATGTGTTGGTAAACAAAATACACTTCCAGCCAAAAATGCAGTGAATGATCTGTGCGATGCTAGACTTTGTTAGATCTGTTTCTTTGGATATCTGGCGTATTGAAAGATATGTTTGTTTCTGGCCCTTGTGGTTTAGCAAGCATAGCATTTCATTCACAGTGATCATGTTCTCTCAACTATGCGTATGCTTCAGTCTGCTGGTTTCATGCCTTTGGTCGGTGCTGCATGTTTCCCAAATCTCTGTTAATAATATTCCCACTCTTTTTGCCATTGCAGTTTATTTTTTTCAAAAAATTTTGCCAGCATTCTCAAAAAAACTGTATTTTCGGAACTGGTACAAATTCCTTATCAGAGCTTTGTCTCCACTGCTAAATGGCGCATTGCATCACCGGTATATTGTCAGTGCATTAAAAATTAATATTTAAGACAATATCATCTGCTTTTGTTTACAAACATCAAAAATGTATGTAACACTAAATATAATTAAATTGCTGTGTAAAAATTAGTAAAAATTGATTCAAAAGATGATGTTTTGCATATGTATTATAATGATTTTAGTAATTTTTGAAAATTTATGTTTCACATGGTAATGTAGCAACACAGTTAAAGTGTGGTAAAATATTTATATTGTTGCTAATTGTCCACAGTATGTGTCAGTGAAAAAACTTTGAAAATCGGTCAATAATTGGCAAAAATATGGACAAAAGTAAAGTGGCACGTTTTTTATGGCCCACCCTGTAGTATAACCAACGCAAAAGTCAACTCAGCCTTCCATCCTTCCGGGATAGGTAAATCAAGTCTTGCTAAGTTTAATTGCGAGACGTTCCCACAGTCCTGTATCAGATGTGTGATCCCATATGACGAATGATGCTCCGTACCACCGCGACGGGTCTCCCATAGCCTAGAGCTGTAACCTACACTTTTTAAAATCTTTTCTGCAAAGTGGCGTTTAAACAGTAGCAGCACCCGCCTAAATTTTAGCCTGTCATGATTTTCTTTCGGCAAATTTGGAGTTTGTTTGCCGCGACACGCTGCACTGGCAGCACGTTTACGATCAATAACAGCCTATTTTTGTTAGAAAATGACGGCACAAAACCACAATCTAGCGAAGTGTCTGCGGTTTGGAACGCTTTTTTCCCATCAATCATACATAACTTGTTTCGTTCCGGAGATATTTGCCATGAAATTCTAAAAAGAGGCATAAATTTAATACCAAGTGTTGCTATCAGATTCGGAAATTTGGAGCTGTCTGTTGGAAAATTGTAACGTCTTGCCCCACGCTCGGCCCCCAACTGCACGCCCCCGCGCATAGTAAAATATGAATAGTTTGTGTAGATTGAGCAAATCGGGCGGTAGCTTAATTTCGGAAACGGTTAGCCTTGATCACTGCAGTGAAGTGTGTTGAACGCTATGTGCTATAGTCTCAGTTACATCAGTTAAAATAACATATTAGTGTATTAGACGGCATAGACTGCATATTATGCAGTGGCATAATATGCCACTATGTCCCTCCCATAATGTGAAATGTTTGTTTAAAATATATATTAGAGACTCAAAAAAATAATCAAAATTGTTGTCACCAGATCTCATATAATATAATTGCACATAATTGCTATTATTGCACCAAATACTATTTCGGCTGCGGCTCTGTCCTAGACTCGGCTAGGGTTTTTTGCGTTTTGGAGCTATTGGCATTAAACCCCCTAAAAATTTACTGCTTACGTAACCCAAGTCACGCCCCCGGGCCCTTTTCCAGAAATTCGTAAGAAACTTCTACACTCCCTAGCTAGAACTGAGGGGTCCTATTTTTAAGCGAAAAGGCAGGAGGAATGAGAACGAAGAGAAAGGGAAGAAAATAGGGAAAAAAGGAAAAGGAGAGGAGGGTAAGAAAGGGGAAAGGAAAGACGCCCCCAATTCACATTTCAGGCGGACAACTTACCAATGCTAAGCAGGTCGTTGGGCGGAGTGACTTCATCGATGACGTCATCATCAGTCAGTGCGCTGACGTCAATGTTGCCATGGTAATGCGGCGTCGGCGGATGATGGTGCAGGTGAAATTGGTGATGGGTCAGGTCGGTCATACAGCCGCACGGCGACGGCACCGGCTCCGGTTCCGTTCCGTGCATCTCTACTGTCAGCTGGACCGGCGGTACAAGAAGATTGTTATTGTTATTGTTGCTGTTGTTGTTGTTGTTAGCTCGCGACAGTCCGTCGGTCAGTCTTGCTGGACGAGCTTTCGGCATCACGCTACCTG
>Ga0056128_1004926_pt1 | contig 16751 bp, 14 predicted proteins | sample WorMetLIZISLAND2_FD_71113 | JGI IMG/M metagenome (GOLD analysis project Ga0056128, IMG submission 71113) | Marine gutless worms symbiont microbial communities from Max Planck institute for Marine Microbiology, Germany - Olavius geniculatus... ... | reverse complement strand
CAATTTCAACATCCACTACCGTCAACAACTACCGACATATCCGCGACCGCCGGAATAGAGGTAGATGGTGGTACAGTGGGTGGAGGTGGGAAGCTGTACCACGATACGTCGAAGAGACTAAGTCCGACAACCGCCGGTAATATCATCGACGATTCGTCAACGACTTCATCTTCGCCGAAACGGCAGTCTACCGTCAACATCGTCAACGATCCACTACGTCAACTTACAGCATCGATTCTTCATTCTTCACTAAAAAACGACAAATTACCGTCAACGTCAACAAAGACCTACCGCGTTCTCTTCTTCACAACAATTCATCATTACAGCCGGAACGACAGATCTACAGAAACGACAGAGATCGTCTACCGTCTTCGCTACGACGATTTACCGGACTAATAAGAAGATAGGTTTAAGAAGACTGAAGAACGTTACCGCGGACGGCCGATATAAGTACGGTTTAAACGTTAAATCGTTTACCGCCGTTCAGAAAATTCGTGGTAACGTGACTGACCATAGCATCCTCTGGATAATAGTAGCTATCGCGGACGGTCGACGTAAGCACGGTTTTAAGGCACCGCCGGTCAGAAAGTCCGCGATAGTCTATAAAATCTCCGTAGTTAATAAGAGACTTACCGCCCCTGCATTTTTGAAGACCGGTAAAAACATAAAATATAAAGACCCCCGTATTAAATTCTCTACCAGAGTCTATATATATATATTTACCGCCGACCGACGAGAAGAGTGAGTGTTTGCCGTTTCTGTCTGCATTGAGAGAGTGTACCGTCGGCAACCGCTTTTCAACATAGTTGATAGCAACAGCTTACCGCATCGTTTTTCTGCGATCTAACCTTAGTTCGACGGCAATCTTCAGCACGATAGGACCCCGATACCGCCGATGGGAAATTGGCTTTCCACTGAGCCGGGTTTGTCTTCCGTGGATACCGTCCAGATCCCATCTGGTCAACGAGATGATAACCGCCGCGGTGGAGAGGAGACCGAGGGGAAGGGTCGGAATCGAACCGCGGTAGATGGTTACACTAGGCCTAAAGCAAAATGTAGCATTGACGCTGTCATCTTATGACTCTCATTTAGCATAAAGTAAGTAATATGCCTAATAGGCTAAACAGTCACATCAGCATACTGCAAACGTCATCGCCAGCAATAGGGAGAATCGCACATTTTAGCGCGCAAGCGACTCCGCTTATTGCTGCACATTTCGCCGTAGCGTGGTCTGTCTCTGTCTGTCGTCTGTCACAGCACATCGTTGTAGTTTTGCAGTTATAATATTTTAAAAGTACCTGAACTTTTAATAACGTTGCCCGGAATCTTTTCGATAAAATCTATTAGTATGAGCAACGCCGCTAGTCGTTCTGTTAAGTCTGCCCAATGTAAGTCTTAGTGTTTGATGAGCTGATTAACTGCAACTGCAAATGTAGAGTTTTGTTTTTTTTGGATTTTTCGTTTTTTTTGTCGTTCTGGTCTCGTTTTAGTATCGTTTGTTTGTTTATCGTTTTAGTTCTTTTTATCGTTAACGTAGTCGTTATTTTTTTTCGTTTCGTTTTTGTTAACTAAAATATCACCGGCTCGCTATACAGGCTCTGCAGTCAGCACTATGACGTCAAAGTCGTCGCACCACATCTGAATCCGTTAATAGCAATTAGCTATCGTACGTGGATACCGGCGGGAATTGTAACGAACTGAAGAATAAAATTAATCAAGAAAACGGTCACTCGCCTCCAGATCATTCAATATTGAAGACGATGGCACCAGTAGCAAAAATTACAATTGCATTAGCTGGCGAATAAACCGCGACTGTAGTCAACGTACCAGCATGCAAATGAGTCCGCTAATTTGTTGCCATGCCGCTCGTATTAAGCCTATACCATTAAGACAAGCAACATCTTTTGCATGGATGAAAAATCATAAGTTGATGAATTTAAGCTTATATAACTAACGTATCAGTTGCCGTTTCAAGTTGCCCATGAGTCTAACTCAGGCCGGGCTTACTTACTTACTTAAGGCGGCCTCACGCCGCCGTATCTACACTGTGGGGCATTAAAACACAACAAAATTATATCGATCGTAACTGAAAGATGGATGATCAGATTTTTAATAATTTTTGGTACGAATATTTCAGACACAACTGGCCATCAAATGACCATTCACGCTCCCGTCGCACCAAACGTTTGTTTCTGCACTACCTGGGAAAAACAAAACAAGCAAAATAATAATTTTTATTCAGTGCAATATCATTAGCCTATTTGATTAAAATAACGCACATTTGGCACATTTTGTCCAAATTTCTGGCACTTTGGTTGACAGTTTATCCAATTGTCCAGTTGTGCAACTGCTGACAGTAAATATTCGACTTATAGGCCATCTGTGTAAGCACAGGCAGGGAGATGCATTCTCTATGAATTGATAGCAGTGTTGATAATGTTCTGCTTCAGACTTCGACCAGTCGCTTTTTGAGTTCATTGATATTCCTAAACAAAGTCCCATAAACTTATTGCTGCACAACACTGCAACTACTGTCGAATGGACTGTGACCAGGTCTGTTAAGGGCTACGTATCTGGAATGATTAAATTTAGTTATGTTTTTATTTTTTTTATCTCATGTTGCATTTGTTCTGTTTCTTCAAATAATGCAGCAACAGACGACAGGTGAGCTGGGAATTTGAATGGCCATTTGATGTTTGTGTTAAATGTTTGTACCAAAACTGTTAAAATCTCATGATCCTTTTCCAAGTTACTATCAGTAATGTCACGGATGTTTTGGCATTTTTTGTTTATTTTATCGCCAATTTCGTGTGTTTTGATTTCCCCAGGTAGTGCAGAAGCATATGTTGGGTGAGGTGAAAACCTGAGTAAGCGTTTGATGGCAAGTTGTGTCAGGAATATTTGTACCAAAAATTATTAAAATCTGACAATCCGCCTTTAAGTTATGATCGATAAATTTTGGTGTGTTTTTTATGCCTCACAGTATTTATCGGACGACAGTCAGCTCGTCACGGAAGTGGGAAGTCGGCATCTCAGGTCTGCCAAGGTGTCACGTGCAGTGTCTCGGACTCAGTCACAGATTGGTGACTGACTAAAGCTTCAAGACCAGCTGAACCGCACGTTGTCGAAGTCCGACAACAAAACATCATTTTACGCGCGACAGCAGCTACTGCTATAGCGCTTCTTAGCCGTCGCAATTCTGTCTGTCTGTCCGTCCGTCCATCCGTCCGTCACACGGGTGAATCAGTCAAAAATGGCGCAAGCTAGGATCACTAAAGTTCTACCATCGGCTGCCTGGAAAATTCTAGTTTCAGGATCTGTAATGCTTTTTCATAAATTCGAAAGGGGCCACTCTTAGCGAAGGCACTAAGTGAGAGGGGTGGGAAAAATTTGCGATTTTCAGCCAATAAGTCGCTGTATCTCAGAAACGGTGCGAGATAGGGCCTAAGTTACTATTAATTACTAATAGAAAGTCCTTCACTGGCTTTTGATTGGCACTGAAAGCAATCATCTTGAATGACCTTAAACGCCAAAATAGAGGTTTTTATGGATTTTCCAGCGATTTTTGGCTGCGACACATATTTCAAAAGCGAATTGCGCCGAAATCAGTAGAGATAGACCGGGACAACCTGCGTATGAAACTTTCAGCATTTAACTTATTTTTCACTAGTTTAAATTTTGCCTTTCTGTATTCAAGGAATTGGGTTGTAGGGAAATGTCAAACTTGGGTACCCCTTTCAAAATACTCGCATTCGGCCACTCAAACGGTCACGCGGACGGTGGCGCCATCTGCATAGCGTACCCAATGTCAGTTGCTGGGAACGGCGAGCTTAGATTTCGTTCGCAGTGGGCGTTCAAACATGCACCGCTGTCGCGCGTTCTTTTTGCGTTAGCTTGGCTTTCTTGTTGAAGTTTCTCAATATTTTGAGCGACTACATGAAGACGCTTCTGCTCAGTTGAGGTTGCTGCGCGCGTTATAACTGTTATAAGTAGGCTTGCCCAGAAAAAAATTTAGATTCTATATAGCTCACCTCTTCTAGGACTCCTTTGATTACCCACAGAGCCTACTTACATACTTTTATTGGGTAGTTTTGTGCAATTATGTTTTCAGGTGGGTGGAGTAGGGTAAACGCGAGCAGGATGTCGCTAGCACTGGCTACTGTGCTGCTAGTGAGTCTGATGGTAATCGTCGTAGACCAGTCGACGTCATCAATAGTCGATCAGCGGCAAATCAACGAAAACTTTCAGCCACGAGATGGCATACAACGGCGCTCCGTCAGAGGTATCTGTCTTTCTCTCTCTTTTGGTCTTCTGCCAAATGGCAGATTTAGGCCTATTAAGGCGCGTTCATGATAGCAACGTAACTGAACAGTCTGTACAACTGTGTTGACACGAATTAGTTTTTGACGAACTGACCAATAGGCGAGCAAGGCGAGCGCATTGGTCATTGGTTGCAGCGCAGGTCCTCTATCTAGTCAGTTGAGCTCCAGAGATCGGTCTGTGCGGAGCTCTGCTAGCTGTCGTAATGTAGCGCATGTGATAGCGGCGTCATCGCTGTGGTGACGTCGTAGCTGAATGTCTCTGACCTATTGAACCTCGCCAATAAATGTCATCATTCCGGATATTATCCTGAGTCGTCTCTGTGTTCCGTAGAACCTTCGGTTTAGACGATATGGAAGAACCAATAGCAGTCCGACCCTTTGGAGTGATGCAACCAGCCTTCCTACATTCTGATGTAGCTAATTTCCTTGAACTTCCAGTAAGCAGACACCAGAATCTTGCTTACACTTGCTAATCCTCAAGACATTCGTCAACTATCGCACGGCCAAACAAAATGGCCAACGTTCAATCACAATGTCGAATTATCAACAAACTTTCAACTGCTGACTGACTAAAACTGCCGTTCGCACTACAAGCGAAAATACGTCTTACTCGGTCGACGTCTGAGCAACAACTAACTAGCTATCTGGCCGTCGCCCCTATTTATAGGCTCTGGCCAGCAGTGCGCTGCATGCACTAGACTCCACGCTGCATGCACCAGACCCTATGATTAAATATCCTATATGGACGACGACGAGGGGGAGGGGGTCAGCGATACCGAGGGGGGTCGACGGTCGACTTTCGCCGACCGTTATAAATCCGTGGTTATCTCGAAGGAGGGGGGGTCGGCAAACCTACTTCGGCCGACCGCCACAGATCCCAGGTAAACTCGAAGGGGGGGAGGAGTCGGCAACTCAACTTTCGTCGACCGGTCCGAATTTAAACAGCAATTTAAAAAGGGGGCAATTTACGGTCTGTTAATTATAAAACCGTAACAAGAGAAATTTAAGAAAGAAAATTTGTACGATAAAAATAACCCGATAAAATGGAACAGTTTAGTAGATTTAGAAGAAAAATAGCCAAAAGGGAAATGAAATAATTTAGATGAATGATATTAACCAGAAATCCCTCATTTTATTTGTTGTATTTCTGTTAGGTCCTACCTTCCTGGTGAATGCATAAACGTGATTATCATCTTTATTTAGCAAATGCCTATAAAGGCCTTTTTAGTACACATTTGATGCCGTAGTCACAACGCGAAATAACTCGTACAGCATTGTTCAACACACAAATGATTATTACAGAGTGACAATAAATATAAAGTGACAAAGCAATAAATAAACTATTAATTATTGACTGACGTCATGGCAGAGGGCGCAGGGACGGACAACTGTCCCTCTCCCATTTTCACCCTGTAACAAAATCTTTTTGTCGAAACGTTTTTAGATACAAAATTATTTTGCCCACGACACCGCTGATGACAACTACCTGAAACAAAATACAGTGCTTAGGGTACGTTTTTATCATTTTTTGAACTCAATGTCGAGCAGCACTAGGGTTGATTGCTGCACGGACATTGTAGTCGGTGCAGCTGGGGGGAGTGCGGGATTAATTTCTGGTGGCGATTCCATTTTAAACCCTCACTCAAAATGCTGTAAGTCTGTTGCAACAAAATACGTTTCGAATTATTAAAGGCGTCAAAATTCGTTTGCGGCCGGGGCGCTGGGGGAGCTTACAGTGCTAACGTTTACCGAGATCGTTTATGTGAACCCTTCCGAGCGAAAAAAACGGTTTATCAGTCAGGTCGAAGCCTAAGTCGACTTATACGATTTTTGCGCGAAATTTTCATTAACGCACATGGAGTCAGTTAGACCCAAGAGCCTAAATAGATGGGGTTGGTTGCGACAGAGCGTAATCGATTTAGCAAAAACTGAAACCGGTTTCCTTTCAGGGTAGAGTTTTCTGCAATCGATTAAGCCAGTTTCGCGAAACGGGGGTTAATTTTTGAAACCGACTCTGGAGCAGGTTTCGCTGGCGAAACCGGAAGCCGTTTGCTTTTTGCTGTTTTGTTTACTTGTAGTTGAATTGTTATCACGTAGGCTACAGGAATAAAGCTTCAACATTGAGACGAATTTATTTTTCAGTAGTAAATAACACTTCGTGCAGACAAATATTTACGATGAAGTTGCGTGGTATATTGCTCGCCATGTTGTTTGTTTACAATCCTACCGTCCTACGGAAACGGTTTGGTGCAATCGATTTACACAACAAAACCCAAAACCGAAACTGGTTTCGTTTTTTTAAATCGATTACGGCCTATGCGTCGGAGCTAGGTTGCTTCTTGGCGCTGATGGAAATGAATAGAAGAACTTTGAACTGAAAGAAAAAACAAACTGAAAAAATCGGACATTCCAGTAGGTTATGTCTGTGTAGTTCTTGAGAGCAGTACTGCAAGTAGGTGAAATCGTAAAAGATGCTGGTTTCGGCAGAGAAGCGCAGTCCATCGCAGGCAAGCGACAATCTATAGTCGGGGCACACGATCTCTGACCTCTTCCTAAGGCCGCATTACATGTCCACACCCATCATTTACTGCTATGCCGTCTCTGTTTCTGCATTGCAGCAGAGTAGGCCTATAATCTTAGATCTAGTTGTGCACCTGCCTGGCACATTCTGTAGGCTACTGTTGCTCTCAGACATTTTAGTTCACTCTTTCACTGCTGCCTATATACCGAGTAATGCTGTTCCAATCGCCTGCAAGATGATGACTTTTTGACGTCCCATTTTATCTTCCACCCTATTCTAGGCCTACCCACAATCCGTTTTGAAAGCCCAAAAATTTTAAAAAAACGATCCGTGCAAGATTTCAGCGCGGTAAATAACATGAGACATGACACAGTGTCACAATCGTGCAGTGCTTAATTTTGCAGATAACTGCCGGTACGGAGCATACCGCCTCCAAAACGTGGTCGTACGCCGCACCGGACGTAACCGGCACAATGAGCACTGACAATGTATTTGTATAAAGTAATACGACCTCCGTGACTTTCTCGTGTCACGTTCGTCTCGAGAGGTTAGATCTTGGATATGAGGCTGAGCACACATAAATAATACATACTTTATTTACAGCTGCACGCGTTGACACCAGTGGCATCTTATCGGCAGATTTTGTTGCCATAATTTTTTTCGTGAACCCCGACGTCCGACAGATCAAACGGCCGGGATAAGCGATTGCCGGCGGGTGTTGATCGGACGTCATCGCGACTTCTCGCACCGTGTATATATAGTATCTTGTTACGGGACCAGCGGCGCATGTTCGTAATAACGAAGATATGACCGCAGACAGTGTGTTCAAGAGATAATGCCGCGTCGAGTGAAGTTGTGACGTCGGTTGCCGCCGGCTACGATGTGTTTGGCTTTGGTTGTAGGCAATCAGCTGGCGGATGACGAGGTCGAGCGAGGGGGACCGGAGGACTGGGCAGCGCCCGGGGCAGTGCCACGTCCACTTGTCGATGTCAATCTACAGCGACGACGTCGCCGTCTGTCACCTCTCGACTATGATGATTACGTCGACGACGTCAACAAACGTTACATGAGGTTCGGCCGCCGAGACGACAACGCAGCCGCCACTGCCGACAAGCGCTACATGCGCTTTGGTCGCGCCGGAACGCACTTCCATCCGCTGATGGCTTTCGCCAAGCGATATATGAGATTTGGAAGGCGCTGAGGGGTTGGCTCAGTGGGCAGTAGTGTTTGCAATCCCGGGATCCCGAATCCAAGACGTTTTCGCCAATCCTGGGATTGAAAATTTAATCCAGGATTGCAATCACTAGTGGGCAGCCTATAGTCGGCAACACGTTGTTCCCGGTTTCAGCCCACCAAATGCGTGCTTGTTGGATATAAATGTCAAAACAGCAATTAGATGTCATGGACTACAATGTGTCTGTTAACAGACTTCGGATGCAGCAGTTGATATCATTCTAATTTTTTAAATTATTTTACGTTACAACGATCACTGACGTTGTATAGAGCACAGAAAAAAATCATTTGCTGTACTGACTGGCTGTTTCATTAAAATATTAGATGCAATATTTTATCATTATTTTGATCTGTTATTTTTGTTTCAGAACAATAAACACTTAGGTCAGGTCACTGTCTCTCAAAAAAGCAGTTGTTGAATAGCTCCGTGAAACATTGCCCAATTTTAAAATTTTTTGGCATTCAACATTAAGAACACACTTGTCGTAAACGTCGCCTTAATACTATTGCTACACTACCTTTTGAAATGCAAAGTTGTAGTTCGGCCATTTAAAAACTTATTTTGCTGTGATAAAAATTAACGACACATTCCAGCTAACTATGAAAAGAGATTCTTTTGTCACAATAATCAGTTTCAAAGACTTTCGCTAGATGTTTTGCATAACTCGACATTCCATGAATCCATTAGCTAGTCGTTTAATGCTGACATATACTAGGGTGAGTTGGTAGCACTGAGCTTACAATCAAGAGTTAGTGGGTTCAACACCCGGCACAGTCGCTATCAACTGGTTACTACATGTACTTGGATGTGAACAGAAACATCTCAGTATATGACTAACCAGTAAGGTCAACTCAGCTTTCAATCAATATAGAGTAGGTAAATCAATAATTACCGGGCTGTATGGCCGGGCTGACCGTCAGGTAACACTAATCCCACATGGTAGAATCTTTAACCCTTATCTCTGCGAATACTCTTAAATAACAAAAAATGTAACCTGCCTGACAATCTTCAGCAAGTCAGATCTTTGTCAATATATGAAGTCAAAGTTTTCATTCTCTCGAGTTGATTGACACAACCTACTTGTTACAGATATTATTTATGAGGATTCAGGAGGACTGCAGTATCTCACTGACACCTATCAACTAATCAAGAAACTCATATTCATACTATGCAGCATCATTCCTGGTCTTCAGGCAGCATCTCAAGGTTTTCTTATTTTGGCCAGCCATACACTGCCCTATTATTTAACACTTCAGTCACATGGTCCTAGAAATCACTGGCAGATCCAGGAGGGGGAATCCTACCACGTCCGCCGGCCATATGCAGCCTCCAATCCAGTCAGATTCTTCTTTAACACCACATATAAACATAACCAAGATATTGTTGTAAAAACAACATATCAAAGTGAAAATGATTGCCACAATCCTCCCCCTTTCCAGCTTCCGGATCCGACAATGTTAGAAATAATGCTCATCATCTAGGCCACATTAAACCCCTCTATGATGATGATGACTTGTAACAGCAAACAACAATTTTGCAGCTGGAATACTCATTTATGTAAACAGCTTTATTAACACATAAAACACCCTCAGGCATAACAAGCGACAATGCACCACATGCCAGTATATCGTCAGCAGCTGCAGCACTACAGATCCGACAGACTCCGTCATTCATCGTTGTGTCTATCGCTTGCGATGCATCTCCTGCGTGTTGCGACGCTTCCAGCAGGCACGGCGTGAGCCACCGATCGTCTTGCTGTAGCCGTGGCCCTTGCCGAGGCCACGTGACTTGCGCGACGCCGACGTCAGGCCGCGCATCTCGCGGTGTTTCATCACAGGCTTGCACAGCCACTGCACCTCGGGGTCGTGACGGATGGCCGAGTGGAACGGGTCAACACAGATCACTTCGTAGTACTTGTACGATGAGTCGTGGCCGACCCAGTAGCTGTTCATCACCCGCAGGGCTCGGCACTTGCGACCGACGCGTTCCTGACAACACAAGAGTATTGAGTAAGTTGATGTTTTTGTCCTGATCGACATGTATCATTTCAGAGTAAATCTTTCACTTTCCAGGCAATCACCTGGAGTGGTACTGCCAACAACAAAAAAAAACACTCTTCAGAATTTGCAGCATAATGCCCGAGGATGTAAGCAGCAGAAATTGATTATAAGGTTAATTTAATTAATATGTAGGTACTGGATGCAAATACTACCATACAATTTAAATTTTGACATTTGCATGAACTCCGAGCTGTATGCAATACTCAAGCAGACCCAAACCCAACAAAAATTTACATTCACAAATCCACAATCCACAAGCACAAATATGACTTGAAAAAATTTAGCAGTTACTACTAAATGTACATTACTATCCATCATCCTCTAAAGGATGCAAAACACAGACAATTACAACTTTTAAATGTAGTCCTATTGTAAACAGCCGACCAGTAAAGTGTTCCAAAAGAAAACATCAGTATCATTAGATATTACATTGTATGTGTAATTATTATGGTGTTAATAGCTGGCCAGCATTAACATATGAAACTTAAGAACCTCAGCTATAGCCTGGAGTGAGCGCTGGTTTTTCAGCTGGTTGATTCCAACACTTTTTGGCTTGCCGTAAACCTGTCCTTTTGGCGCTGGCCTCTTGCGGCCTCCACGGCGGACACGCACACGATATATTATGAACCCTGCAACAACACACCAGTCCTTCAACCATTGTGCATGACATCATATGAAACAAATATACGAAGATGAAAGACAGTTTGCACACTAAGCAAAAACTGGATTTTGTAAAACATTCATCAGCCAACAATGACTAATGTTACAGTAATAAATTCATCAAATACAACCCAAAAAATTGTTTGTACCTCAGGAGAATGAAAAAAAATCATTTCTTCTTCCGGAAGAAAAAATGATCGTTTTCATTCTCCTGACTAAGACTTCCGGTGGAAGTCGAAACGTTGAGGTACAAACAATTTTTTGGGTCATATTTGATGAATTTATTACTGTAAAGTTTCGTCGACCTAATGAATATATTCGCAATGACTAATGTTATCAAAAATTACAAATCAACACACAATTAATGAACACAAATTTTGATTTGCAGCAATTCGAACCATAGCACCAGTTTTATATGATCCAGCCAAGTAAACACATAAAAATAAAACAACCCCATTCCCCTACAAATTTTGATGAGATATGACACAAAAACTAGTAATGAATGTTACTGTTTCACAGGTGAAAGGAGGGGCAAATATAAAACCTAAAGTGTATCACAGCAGTGATGCAACAAATACATTAATTAACACCTCCGGACTTTGGAGTTGTAATATTCGTCTAATGTTTCATGTAATGTATAACAAACTTTTATTGTATTGCATATTTTTTTACTGTCACAATCATGCTGTAATAATGTTCAGTCATGTATGAGCATAAAAATATTCAATATTCAATATTGAATATTCAAATTCACCGGACTTTAGAAATCCTATGAGTCTATCCAGAGACATTCACCAGACCTTGCTTGGCTTTGTAGCCGAGTCGACGAGCTTTGTCAGGTCTAGTGGGGCGAGGAGCACGGTGAATAGACGCCAACTGTCTGTACTGCCAGACACGGATCCTAAGCAGGAAACGCATCACGTCACTCTGCTTCTTCCGATACAACTCCTGGATGTACTTGTACGCACCCATCTTGAGGTGCGACGACTACCTGTCACAATACAATAAATGCAAACAAACCACTGAATCCAAGATTATTGCCAGGTATCACTCCACATGTACCGGTATCACGCTGCACATTTCCTGTCAGGAATTAAGATAGTCAAAGAGGTATTACATGGCATTACCTAACTCTGAGTGGCCAGGAACAACGAAGTATGTAAGCGTTAGCATGGTGATCTATTCCTGCTCCAACGCTAGTGCTGTCGAGCTCAACACATTCAGATGACAACTTTATTGCCATGAATAGAGCTGCCGTTATCGGGTAATTCGTTACCCGGGTACCCGACCAGGTAGCTTAGCAGGTACACAGATGCCCGTCGGGTAATAAGTAAGTAAATAAGTATGACATTGCTGTACAGGTGAAGGGTTATTCACCCTTTGGGCAAAACAAAACACCCTTAGGCTTATAGTGTCCAATAATAATACGCAGGTGTTTGTGTTTTTAGTACGAGTATTTGCTGAAATTTGTTAGGTTTCTGACGCGCTACAGATATCCTGTATAGTGCACCTATGGTAAGTTATCCTGTGTCTGTCCGTCCGTCCGTCTGTGGGTCACAGATGTATTGTGGCTAAACGGTGCGAGGTAGGGCCTAGGTTGCTATTGATCATTAATACGAATAAGTGGCATACACCCTTTCAGATAACATGAAAATCGTTGACCTTGAAGGTCAGTAGTGCAACGGAAATGTATATGCTGTAGTGCATCTTCCCTAGCGGCAGCTGGGCTTTTTTTGTTAATTTTGGCAATGCAGAATGCTGGAAACCGGAGTCTTGACTAGAAGATTAGGCCCTAGGCCTACGTTTAAATTATGTTCTAGGCCTAAGGCGATAAACCTTGTTAGAAACGTCTGTCATATGTGTTGTCAAACAACGTGATGTTTTTAATCTGCAGCAATCAGTGTAAACTGTCAACATTTGGCCTAAAACAAAATGCTGCCAATATGATATATTCCGTTCAGTATGAACAAGTGATCTATCTATAAATGACATAAATTCTGCAACAGCATAGGAATACCATATAGTTGATCACGCAGACAAAATCTGCAGGTAGACTTCATTAGGCCCTACGCACTACATTGCCGCTCTATCATTTAATGTCATTTTAATACGACCGAAAACTTATGTGTTTACTGACAGGGCATATCTTACTTATTTTCTCTTTAACTAACTTCTCCAAATTTGGTTTGAGGCTTGAGCAGTGAGCACGTGCCGGGAGTCTTCAGATATGAGATGGGACACCAATCGAAACATGAAGCATAAAAACAAAAAAATTATTCAAGATATACCCAGGGGGCCAAAGGGGTCAGACAGACACGGCGTGTTGTAAAAGGTTGGTCACTTGCAGTGATAACTACACATATCTAAGAACAAAACCTAGGTGGACAACCTTGCAAACCTGCTGCAGGGAATTTTTGAGAAGCATCAAAGTAATGTGACCCTACCAGCAGGAAAAGCGCCTTTTGCGGTGACCAACGAATATGGGTTTGCTCACTCCCACGAAGTAAAAACTACAAATTCTATAGCATATACAAACCCAACCTAAGTCCTACAACAAAAAAACATGAAAAGTATGTACAATGGCCTATTAGGGACAAAAAACTTTTTTTCACTTTAGCCGAGTACACTTGAGAGGAAGTCATCAATATTAAATCTAATTTATCTCAAGTTCACCAGATTGCGCATTTGTGCATTACCTCGAAGTGTAATAGAAATTAGTTCAAAGCACTAGCATTAGCATCACATCACTTTAACATAATACGTTTAATGTCAAAGACTACTGTGAAAGAAGACCCAGGCTACAGCTGTTTCAATGACTGTCACTGTCCATCACTGTCTGAAGTAGTGTCCGAGTCGTCGAATGTAGCAGCACACCACGTGCGGCTGCACTTGTGTGGAGACCCTTGGCAATGACAGCCGATGTAACAGGGGATGCTCTTTTTGTTGCAAGAGCAGTTCCTGTTGCAGCCTTTTGTGCAACCACAGGATATGTTCTTGGTCATTTGCTCTGGCCAGGCTAGTTTTGTGGATGGCACTGGTGTCAGCTTGTCATCAGCCTGTGACCACCCATAGTCCTCGTATGGTCCCAACTCTGGCCTGGCAATGTGTGAAGTCTTGTCCATCAGTGTAACGAGAGCTGCACGTTTGATGTGGAAAAGGATAGCATCCTCCGTTGGTGGCAGGAGCTTCAGCAGTGTGGATTCGTTGTTCAAAAATTTGTGAACTCTAAGCTCATCAAGTCCAGATTCTTTGAAGTCATCATCCTTTCTGGTTGAAACCGCTACCAGCAGATCCCTGGCCTGACTGATGACCTCTGCTGTGATGGTGTATGGTGGGCTTTTATCAGGATCACCAAAATCCTCCAGTGCTGGTATGTCTACTTCCTTGCTACGAGTAAGCCACGTCTTCTTGCCTGTGAAGAATGGGTAGCTTGTGGTGTCACGTTCGCTGAAGCTGTGGATGAATGGAAGTGCTCTGCTTTGTGTGGGGTCCAGTGCAGATGCCATCTCGTGGATAGGCAGATAGCTGGACTGTGTTGTTCGCACCCACATTTCTGGCAAGTCTCTCAGAAGAGTTGCAGCATAGTAGATACATGCGACAATGATGTCGGTGTCATTAGCATGAATAATGACTGTCAACCCCTTCATGCTGGACACTGTACACCAAGTGTAGAATCATTCTGGTGTCTGCCTCTTGCTGAGTAGACTCTAGCTCAGCAACATCTGCCACTGTCCCGTTTGTGATGAGCACACTCTGTTTCTTCCCGGAACCGCCACCCAGGTACAGACGAGTTGAACCAATGGATTGTGCCAGCTGTTCGTCTTGACTCCACATGTTGCACAAAATGTTCAGCAGTTCTGATTTGTTCGCTGACACAGAGAAAAACTCATCTGCGTCTGGAGCTTTGTACTGTCCACAGACTTCAAACTGCCTTCCAGGTCGGCAACGAGCATACCTATGATGCTGCTCCGAGGCCTTCAGTCCCCCTGCACTGTATCGGTCACAGCAGAAGTGAATAAGCTCCGTATCAGGAGGGACATCAGATAGGATGTTATGGAGGTAATGCTTTCCAATCACACTGAATGTCTCCTCTTTGTAGAAAGACCAAGTGGCGTATCGCATACATGGCATCAACCACAACTGCTGTCTTCCGCTCCTCCGGTGGCAAAGAAGGACTACTGCTCACCTTGATTTCCTCTTTTAGGGCTTTCACGAGAGTTGACTTTGTTCCTGCTGACCTCATGGACCTATCCTCATTGAACAAATATGGAGGCCTCTTGCTGCATTCATGTTTGCCTATGAAGTTCACTACGGTATGTCAACTTCTCCACCGCTAGCAGCGATCTGTGTTATGCGGAGCAATGCAGCCACTTCATCACTCTTCCCAGGACCAGCAGACTGTGGTTTTGACTTCTTTGCTTGTGCAGTTTGAATATGAAATGTCTTCAGTTTTACAACCTTCGTCTTCTTTTGATTGCCTGACAGATAACGGATGCTGCCCTGTTGATATGTTCACCAGAAATGTAGCTGTTGCCGTGAATGGATATGTCAGCATGCCTGCCAATACTTTTAAGACCGTGTCTACATCTCTGACCACGCGTGTTTGACCGGACTCATGGTGTGGATTGTCACCGTGGAGATGAAGCATGGACTTCAGCTGGGCAGAGACAGCTGCAGTGACTGGCTTTGTGTACACCCATTTGGTGCAGGCCGCAGTGTTCAGTGTTCTGGCATCGAGCCCACTTTCTTCTTTGGCATCGGCATTGTACGTTTGTTCTAAGAGCATGTCGGGGGACACTGCATTGTGGTTTTCGTCTGCTCTACGGCCAACGAAAGCTCCGTTCAGCATTGCTTCGTGTACCTAAATCTGAACATGTCCGACTAAAACAGACCCATATCGGTCCTGCAGATGCCCCAGAAAGCATGTAAATGCGGCCATACCCAAGAACTGCGGATCATGGTCTATCAGACCAAAGCTCACTCCGATCGGACTTCCAGCGGCTTCCCACATATTCCCTGCAGCAGCTTCGCAAGGTTGTCCACCTAGATCGTGTTCCCAGGTACCTGTAGATATGATTTCCATTGACAAACCTTTTACAACACGCCATGTCTGTTTGCACGAAAAATTGGCCTTGGCCCCCTGGGTAATAATGCAAAATGGCAAAACTAATGCAAGTGAAACTGAATTAAATATTATTTTTAAAATTTAATAAATTAAATATTCTATTACCGGGTACCCGGATAGTAAAAAATTACCCGGATAGTTTATTACCCGGGGGATTATGGAACTTTCGTTCCCACGTGCTTTTGCTCCCGAGAACAAAAGTTCCATAGATGGAACTTTCACTCCCGCGATTTCGGTCCCCAACACAAATTAGAATTATTTAATTGATAAACTAATAGTTTGTATCTTTGTACAGCTTCATTGTAGTAAAATATGGCAGGTTCTAGCAAATCTATTTATTAATTACTTTATTTTAAATATATTAAGTTTCCTAAATTCTTTTTCAAATTACATTACTGTATAAATTTTTGTTTAAATTATATTTTCGTCAAGTTCTTACCATTATCTTAATTTCTCATCTCCTCCCTAAACCCCAAACCCATTTTTAGTCTTTTGAAAACCTTTAAGGCTAGCTGTAGCACGTCTTCCCTAGCGACAGATAGGCTTTCTTGTTTTGGACGTTGAACATTTACACTGCATGCTGGCGTCCTTTGATTTCAGCTGCTTCTATTAAAGGTCCATGGCCACAGTCAAACTCACTCGCGCAATTTCTGTAGATTTAAATTAGACATTTAACCTCGCATATATAATATGTCGATTTAAGCTTCAGAAATATATGAAATTAATGCGTGAATTCAAACGAAATGCGGCATTACGTTACGTTATGCGAAATATTCTAATCTATCAGTGCCTGCAGTGACGTCATGACCCTAGCCCATATAGATCATGA
>Ga0056128_1004923_pt1 | contig 16762 bp, 12 predicted proteins | sample WorMetLIZISLAND2_FD_71113 | JGI IMG/M metagenome (GOLD analysis project Ga0056128, IMG submission 71113) | Marine gutless worms symbiont microbial communities from Max Planck institute for Marine Microbiology, Germany - Olavius geniculatus... ... | reverse complement strand
ACAGTGTTTGTTTTGCTAGGTAATGTGGTCACACAATAAAGGTGCGGTGGGTAGAAGAACTTCACGTTTACGCACCATAAATTTCTGCTTGTAACAGTGAAATAATGGTTAAAATCGGTGCTGAATTACCGAAGTTATCCCAAAAATAAAACTGGGTATCCGTTTTTTGGACCACCCTGTATGTGCAGACTTAAGCCGGCGATACACGAGCCGGCCGTCAGTGTCGGCTCGTGTGTCGCCGGCTTTGAACCTATATTTGGCATCAACGCCGTCAGATCGATTGTATGATGAAAATGTTTTGCGCGATCATCAAATCTGTGTGTCATGTACAGGGTAAAAATCGCGCAGATTTGATGATCGCGCGCAACAAAAAATCAAGTTGTTATACATTTAGTTGAACATGTTTCTTCGCGAATCAGCTGAGACGAGAAACAAGTAAATGTGAACTCAGTGAGGAAATCAAAATCAAATCAATACTTTGCAAAAAACATATGCAACTGCAAAAATTAGTGAGCCGACGACAACGGCTTGTTTTCCACTGCAGTCGTTGATTCCTGCATTTATAGAAAATCAGCCTATCTTGCAAAGGCGATTTGCTAAGATATCATAAAGTTCATACAACTTTGGTATATCAGCTAAATACTAAATAAATGCAGTGATGCATTGACTGTGTTATATAAGTTAACAAAGAACTGAGAAAACGTTGTACAAATATAGCGCGTTTTCTGATAATTTTGAAACAACAAGCGTACTGTGTCAACATCAAAACACCGTTTTATATGAAATTAAAATAGTACGCATTTGTTTAGTGCGACGCTACGTACATCATCCTCTATTAGATAGGCCTGATGTTACTAATAGGATGCGGTCGTTAGGATTAGGTCGTTAAGATATTTTGGTCCATTGTTTCGCATCTGCTGCAGAGTCAAAACAGCGACAAGATATACTCTCAGATATAGACAGACATACGGGCAAACACCACAGACACACTGTGAAGCTTGTCATACAAAAAAATTGATTCTTGACATGAACACATCATTCTTACCACGACAGCAATTGTTAACCTTAAATTTTTGGCTGTCAAAAAACCGTCGAAAAATCATATCGGAGAACTTTCGTCTAAAATGCACAGACTTGCCATGGATATAAAATTTCCCATCCATATCCAGATTTTCCGTAAATATCTATGAATATATCCATATCCACAGACGCCTATCCTGAATACAAATGTAGTAGGGGCAAGGACGCTCATTTCCTAAACTAAATGAAAGTAAAAAAATAATACGCACTTGCATCGAAATATGAGATTTGTTAAATTTTTCCAACGTTTGTTAAAATTTGCATAATTTATTGTTCGTTTTTTCTAAATGTATCCGGAGTAGACGCCTTTGATGCAGACTTGGTGTGTCCTTCCTACTAGCATTAAATATGCTAGTAAGCAGGAAAACGTTTCTGTTGTGTTACTATTTTTAAAAAATAAGGTTACAAATGGATAGATTTTTCGTTACCTAATGAACAACATTAAAGCACTAAAGATTAAGATCGGTTGTAGCATAGTCACACCTACTAGAGTTGCATTTGTGGTATTTACACGAACTCACTTATATAGCAATTGGTCGCTGTTTCTTGACATTGTGCGCGCGTTGTTGTCGTTAGTCACTCAGGTGTCAGTGACTCACGAGTCTGTTCGTGCGAGGAATACGCTGAAAGTGCAGGACCGGAAAATGCGAAATGAAAACCCGACAGTAACATCGCGACAACAGACTAAAGATGGACTGATCGACAGCGCGCCTGCAACTGTGTACGAGTACGTGTTTAAACGACTAAAAACGTAAAATTCACTCTTCACTTATCCATGGTGTTTAGCATTCCCGCAATTGGCATGAGACGATGAACCAACGGTTGCATATACGAATTTATACACTGTGTCTCAAAAAACGTCCCACTTTGTGATTGTCCATATCTTCGTCAAATATTGACCGATTTTCAAATTTTTTCACTGGCACACTTTGTGGACAAGTAGCAGTAGCGTTGTTATTAAACATACCACCACACCTTAACTGCGTCTCTACACTACCATGTGAAACTTAAATTGTCAAAAATGTCGAAAATCCTAGTAATACATATGCAAAAATTATTTTCTAAAAACAATTTCCCAACAATTTTTATATTAATAGCTAATAATGTTTAGTTTCTGATACATTTTTTGGTGTTTTTAAACAAAAGCAAATAATATTATTGTAAAAAATATTTTTTTATGCAGCGACAATACACCGTTAATGTAACGTGCATTTAGCAATAGAAACAAGGCTTCAACTAAGAACTTTTATGAGTTCATAAAATGCAGTTCGCAAAAAATACTGGCAAAATTTCTGAAGATAAATTAAAACAAGAAAGGACAGGGACACGTTACGAAAAAGATTTGGACAACAGGAAGCGCCGAACAAAGGCATGAGAGCGGCAGATTGAAGCATCCACGTACTGAAGAGAACGTGACCACTGTGGATGAACTGGTAGTCTTACTAAACCACGAAGGCCACAAACAAACACCTCGTATATCACAAACACGCCAGATATCCACAAAGACGGGTCTAATACAACGGGTCTAATACAGATCATTCGTCGCGATTTTTGTCTCAAATGTTTTTCAACTTCCAACACGCCTGTTGCCTAGTATTGTTAGTTTTTCTTACATTTATATTTCACAAGGTAGTGCAGCGACGCAGTTATGGTGTGGTGGAATATTTAATAATCGCTTTATTGCAAAAAAGTGTGGCAGTGAAATAATTTTAAAAATCAATTAATATTTGTCAAAGATATGGACAGTTACAAAGTGGGACGTTTTTTGAGACACAGTGTATAATGCAATGTTCTGCAGTTGTGTTTGTTATGGTGACTTGTGATGATAATAGCATGTCACTAAGTACAGTGAATTGAATTATTCAGGACTCTGGTTACGTTTCAACACTGCTTATGATTTGTTAAACACAGTCTTTTACGCACGTCGTTCTCTGATCGCTGCAACGCATACAGACGGCTTGTGGTGTTAAATTCACACACCGCTTGCATCCCTCGTGCATTCTCTCTCGGCCGTTTTTTCTGAATATTCTTCACTCGGTCTCTAGTCCTTGCACTTTCAGCCTCTTCCCAATGAAGAACGTCGTCTACATGCAGTGAACGTATAAATATTAAAACTTGGAGCTGAGAATTTTATGTGTATCGAGGCGTTGATAAAGGTGCGGTGCTGGAAGAGTGTTCCCTCCCTGCTCAGGAGAGGTCTGGAGAAGAGGCAGTACGCCTTTCCTTTCTAAAAAATTTGAATTTTTTGACCAAAAAGTGGTGTGTTTTGATGGATTCTGTGGCGCTAACCATAACATTCTGGTTACAGTAAAAAAAGCGTACAAATTTCGTACAACGTTAAATGCTCCGTTCAGTAAAAGAAAAGAGTTTATCTGAGCTGTGTGTCCCGTTCGCCACGTGGTTAATTACGACGTAGGCCTACACGTCAGTGTTTCTAGATGAGGTTAGAAAACGATGACGTGAGTGAGTTCTGTCGTGCGTATCTACCGCCAGTCTTGATGGTCGGTGTCTGAACGACGGCCGCATCGCTCGACGCAGCACCGGGGCCGGGCGACGCTGACGCTGATGACAATGGCGGCGGCGGTGCTGGACCACACACAGCGTGTGCACCTCCACCGGCAGCGTAGCGACCTCGCGCGCAGCTGATAGCTGGCGACCGGTCTGGTGACCCACAGACTGCACCGTGACACGAGGCGTACGGCAGCTGGCACCAGTCGCCGACGGACTGATGAAGAAAGTCGCTGCTGTTTGTGACGTCGGACGTGTACGGTAGAAGGGTCGTGTGACCGATGGCGCCGCTGTCCAGCACCGCGGTGTGTGGATGCGCCAACACGCCCTGGTACTCGGTCTCAGGCAAACAGTCGTTCGACAACTCCATCTGCATGTTGCACGCCCGCCTAGCAACCACCACAAACACGCGACTTACACAAAGCATTAGTCCTCCTAGAAATAATGCTCATTAGGACGAAGAAATGTCCTCGCTGCCGGTTGTATAGTCTCGCATATAGATGGAGCAAAAATAATATTATTCTCACTTTTTTTTCTTATTTTACGACATGCCGTGCAATATTATACATCGTTTTCTACGGATGGTTCTAACAGCTGACAAGTAAAGCGCATTAGGACGTCTATGGTTTGCATTTAAGCAGAAAAACCGTACAATAATAACGGCATTTGTGGATTTATACATAAATATTGTTATCTGATAAATTAATAATATCCTGTAATTTTAGTATGTTTAGTGATTTAGTAAAGTTTTGCACAATTACTCCAGGTTAAATTGCCAACGTAAACTTTTTGGAATTGTTGTACTGCGATACTTTACAGGATAAATGCTTTTCATTTCGCACAAAAGCAGCTTAAAGGCACTGAGTAATAAACAGTATTAGTGATAATAAATGATGAACCACATGTTCAAACGTATCGACTGCAGGCTGATTTCGTCGCATTGCAAATGAGCCTAAGGAGAACAGTTCTCATTCATTAGTCTGCGGGGGTCTGGCTGATGAATTTCTGCGCGCCGGGGCGATGAGTGGCGCTTTTCAACGCGCATCGAGCCGTGCGTCGTGTGTGGTCTGGCAGTGGCGTGGCTTAACTGATGATCGATCCGTCATGCCAGTGAGAAATCAACGACGCTATGGACTCAGCCAGCTGGTCAGCCGGCCGACCGCTTTGCTAAAACATTTTCTACCTGGACATATTCTCCCGGACGTTCCCCTGGACTTTTTCCCCTCCCCGACATTGTAATGTACATGTTGATCGAATGCTGCATGGCTGCGATGCTGGTGCAGTGTGTTCGTGTTTAAACTCTACATTGCATCTATCACAGTGACACTAAGTATTATACGTTAAATCTTGTCATAATATTACTAAAAGTAAATATTATATTATATAGGCTTATAACATTGTGCACTAGCTTCAGCATTTATATCTGGCTACTGAGAACAATTTAAATGCATAAGCTAACACATTATATCTTCGTGTTTATACTTTTGACTTTTGTTGTTATATATCAGCGCTTGTACAACACTAAATAACCTGTTTGCAATTTTATTTGTATATAATCTGTCTCGTTGCATGCAAAAGAGAATGTCTTGTACTGTGCTGTCGAAAACAAGCGGGAAAATATCCGGGCGGGGGAAACGTCCACGGTGTGGGCAAATGTCGGCCTTTCGCAGCAGCAGCAATGGCTGACTGATACAAATGAACGGTTTGCGTTTCACGTGGAAGCGGCGAGAGGCCGAGTCGACCTGGCAGACTGGTCGTCGAAGATGATTGACTGTCGCCGCTTGAACGAACCAAAGCACCAAAGCAGCCACAGAGCAGCAGTTCGCTGCGCCGCCGGCGCACTAACGATCTCATGATATGCCGCCATCAGCCTACGCGTGGTCCTGTCGTGCTGTGTGTCGTATGCGACAGAATTACATCTACATTCGACATAGGACGCATTAAACTTTGTAACGCGGTTTTTTCTGGAACACCTGCTGGACGTCCCAGCTTATGTCGTAGGACGTCCCGTGACAACAACAAGTCATCTGATTCTTTTCTCCATACTCGACTTTAAATCAAAAGCTTCTCAGCACATTTCTGTAGGCTCCACTGCACCAAGCCAAGCTTAAACTTGCTTCATTTTACGTTATGCGGATTATTCACTGGTTATATTGTCATTTCTAAAACTGTCGTTTTTTTGGTTATCGGTTTATATTTATGTTGACAATTTTACCGCGCAGTTGTCATAAATATTATATGACGGTATTGTTGCCACTGGCGAGAAATTCAGCAAAATAAAAGAAAGACGGCACCAAAAATATCGAGCATATATGCTCAACACAGAACGACAGTTTGCATAATGTTCTACTATATATTGCGCATCATTTAAAACTATAACCATAATCTACACTGTGTCCCAAAAAGCATCCCCGACATTTTTCGACTGTACCAGATTTTGATAATTATCTCCGTCAATGGAACGAAGTCGAAGTGAATTGGAGCAGATTATGAGATTGGTCGATCTGTTCGTCTGTCTGTCTGTCTGTCTGTTTGTGTACACGAATTGGCGGAGATATGCACTCTAACGAGCGCCTTCTAGTTTTTAGTATGAATATTCCTCACAGAACTTGCCATCAAAAGACTGTTCAGTTTCCCACCTCACCCGATGTATGCTTCTGCACTACCTAGGGAAAGCAGATCAAGCAAAACATGTGTTGAAATAAACAGAAAACCTGAAAAGCATCCTTGACATTATCGATCGTAACTTGAGTAAAAATTAGCGGATTTTGATAATATTTGGCAAAAATATTTCTGACGTAACTAGCTATTAAATAAGTGTTTTAGTTTCCACATCACCCGACTTTTGCTTTTGCTCTACTTGGGAAAAGCAGACCAAGCATAATACGTGTTAAAATGAATGAAAAAACGTCAATAAATTCCATCTATCCTAATCTGTGAGCCCCAACAGCCAGTCTATTGCAAGGTTTGACTGTCATGCAGCAGTGTGTCTACCAGATAAAGTTTAAGAATGTTTGTGATGTCAAGAAGCGACTGGTACAGTTTGGATTGGTCAAGAGCAGAACATTATCGATACTGCTGTGAATGAATGGAGAAAACGTCTCCTTGCCTGTGTTCGCATAGTGGGCCAACATTCGAGCAACTTTACTGCAGGCAGTTGGAAAATGGACAACTAAACAAAATGTCAGCCAAAATGTCAGAAATGTAAATAATGTGTTTTTATGCGTTTGTTAATTAAGCAATCACATTGCATTGCATAAAAAAGTGATATTTCGCTGGTTGTGTTTTCCCCAAGTAGTGCAATAACAAACGTTGGGTAAGGTAGAAAACTAAATAGTTATTTTATGGCAAATTGTGTCAGGAATATTCGTATCAAAAATTAACAAAGTCTGATAATTGGTTTTCAAGTTACATTCGAAAATGTCGAGGATGCTTTTTGGGACAAAGTGTACATGCATTATTATCACATATTTGCAGCAAAATAAACGCATAAAATGAACAGTTGCAAGAAGCACATGTACAGGACAGTCAAGCACACAAGTTGCACTAGCAACTGCCCCGGAACCTTAGAAAGATAATAAATGAAGCATAAGAAAAACTACACAGAAATTGGCACCGACAGAAAAACAAACTTAACTGTAACTGCAATGTAACTGGTGATTTTGACTGGCAAGTACCAAATAGGCTAACTGACTGAGAAAAAAAATGTTGTTACGATAGATCGTTAAAACAAAACAGCTGAGAGGTTCAGAGAGATTTATCGGCGGCGACATGCGAACATATAAAGCGATGAGAAAAGACCAAGACGTTGACGAGAGACCTGCGAGTGAAGTGTGAGATGATGCAAAGTAGCAGAGCACCGACGACGATACCAACAGCAACACCAAGCACCACCATCAGCAACACACCTACCAGCACACAGACAACGCGTAAACAACGACCAGCGTAATTTAGCACACCGCAGAATCGTTCATTTGTATTCGCCAGATGGCAGCATAAACTTACGGTTTGGCTGCAATTTCCAATTGCATGTTTTTGCTAATGGTTTGGCTTCCAAATCCCCCTTCCCCTGGAAGTCAGGGACATCAACTAACACAATGTCTCAATGTCTCAATGGACTCAGTTACCTGCCAAACGACACCTAAATCCGTCGAATAGTTTAAGCAGAAAACATAAATGCGTCACTCACGACAGACGACAGACAAACAGATCACGCTTCGGAGAAAAGTTTCGCAATAGGAGAAATCACTTAAAGACATAAAAAGGCATAAGGCATAAAAATGAATAGATACTTGATATAGCGTCATTTTCATGAGTCAGGCTTGTGACCAAAAACGCTTCAAAAATTATAATCTCAGAAGTGGTAGCTGATTTGCATGAGCTAATGATACCGCAGGCATTATGCGGCCATCCAAGGTCGAGGGACACGCAGTGCATCGAGCAGACAAACAATCACTTCAGGCAGTCACAGTAGGCCTTTATTCCGTAGCTTGTGAGCTATTACTCATTTTCCATCCCCTGGGGGCAAAAGGCTGAGTTGACTTAAACATACGATAACATAACACCTTGCTCAAAAAGCGTATTTGGAAATATAGAAAGACGGCAGTGTACATTTCACACAAATATTTTCTACCCTTTTTCGTTTTCCTTTCAGAAGTGTGTATGAAATGGACAGAAGAACGGACGGACGGACGACGGACGGACGGACGGGCAATATCCATACTGCGTCCGATTAAGACGGTCGCACAATAACATGCGAAACACTTAATCTACTGTAATCTACTGTAGATTCATGTACGCTAGACAAATGACTGCATTCTTCAGCATCCTATTACCCTGACGTTGCACAATTTGACAAAGACTCACCGTAAGGAAATGAGTCGTCTTTGCGAAACATGTGACGCCATAAGCCACCTACAACGCACGCAACCACGCATGGCATTTTTCTCTGGACGTGCATATGTAGGCGCAATAACACAAAAATACAAGTTAGGTAGTAAAAAATGTTACAAGGTAATCAGATAATCAGAAAATAAGCGAAATCAAAGACGAGTAGACTGCTATCTTAACACTTTGACAGACAGTCACACATAGCAAAATCAAAGAACTGTTACAAAGCTATAGCGATTTTTATACTCATTAATACACATCAGTCTAAACTGTGACCAAAATTTTTGTCGACTATTTCTAAGATCACGCCCCATCGCTTACGGAACTTATCAAAATTTGTTCACAATTTATTACTTATCTCGCAGACTAATAAACCAACATACGAGATGGACAGACAGAAAAACGGACACAGATAAAATATTTCGGCGAAAGCAATAACGGCCCATTACTTAGCAAATGCATCTTTATTGACGTAATTGCATTGCAATTTTTAAGCCAAAATCAGTGGGTGGGCAGTTGCGTCGTTGTCGGAGGGGTAGAAGAAAAGACAACTGCCCCCCTAAATTTTACTGTCGGGAGCATTTTCGAAAATCTTGTCTTGTCGAAAATTGTTTGGTTTAAAAATGCAAAATTTGAAGCTAAAAACTCGTTTGGTTAAAATTTAGGAGCTTTACTAAAAGCCTTATCTGCAAAAACGAATAATTTCCACCGTCGGAAATTTGCAACTGTTTGCCGAATTCTGCCAGAAATTTGCAGTGCCTGTCGATAAATTTCAACTTTCTGCTCCGCCTACTTTTTCAATCCATAACGTTTTTGTGCATGGGTGGGCGATCTCCATTTTCCTTCTCCTTCCTCTTTTTTCTCTATCCCTCACCTTCATTCTGCTTTTCCTCTCCTCTTCTTTTTGCCCTATCTTTCCGTGCTCTTGAAGTGGTATCTGGGGTGTCACTGTCGCGTTGCCGTCGCGTCGTCGTTGCGAACAATCACCACCGTCCCTATCAGCTTCTATTCCTTGCATTGCTGTTCTTCTTCTCCTCACAGTGTGACCTTCTATTGACAAGTACGCTTCTGAATCAGACAGCTGCTCTGTTTAATCACGGTCTTCAGAAAAACTGACATGTAATTTTTCAAGGGTCGTCTGTAGGTCGGAGGGGTATCCGCTCCTGCCTTCTTCACCATCTCCATCGTCATCGTGACCATTTGGATGAGTGGTGGTCCTCCTTGATGTTTGCTTTTGCAAAGTTTTATTTTATTTTGTTCAAATTTGTACAGTTTGTTATTAAAAGAAAGAAAAAAGACACTGATGAAAACAATGTCAATTATATTCAACACAAACTTTCAACTGTGCAACTTTCAATCAAGCTCAAATACAGCATAAATTTCAATCACATTCACTCTATTGCTGTATTAACAAGAAGAATTTTAACTACGGATTATCCGAAAAATGACCTTTTATTACAGTAACTCAGCTGTAAATTTGATGGCTATTTTTTTGGATTTGAATCCCTCAATCTTCTAGCTTCACAGGTATCTGCTTTCGAAGAGTAAGACGTCTATACGAATGACCTTAAAGTGACTTTTTAGCCTCAGTTTATCTACTGTTGCCCCTGGCAACCGATATCACTGCAGGACTTGATCGAACCTTCAACAGTCCAGATTCCTTTGAATGTCTAGTCTTCTTCTACATGGCTAATAATAGATAAACCCATTTGGGCAAAATGCTCGGAGTTGGTGGGCGATTTGTCCGAGTGGGTGGGCTTTCGCCCACCTAGTTCACATGTAAAACTTGCAGTGCGTAATTGACGTATAAACTATTTACAATGTGCCCAGAAGCCAGCGTACGACGTGTACAACAAACGACTGCGGTTTTCTTTTCTCGTAATTCATGTTTTGAAGCAATTTACTAAATGCCGGCGTGCGTGCGGTGAAAAGTTGGCCTAGCCGGCGGCGTCAGTGCACGACGATAAATGACCGAACTTCGGGCGACTGACCGGCATGAGATTATTAGAGACGAAAAGAATAAATCCAATTATGATCATTAATCATGCACATCGGCCGCGCTAGGCCGACGTCAGCCTAAGTATCAGTGCAGCATATGAACGACGGCAAACATCATCTTGCATAAGAATGGCGCCAACGTCAACGAAAGACTGATAGCACGGCACATCACCTGCCTCAGTCATCTGGCGCCGCCGTCGACGACTACAATTGATGGGAAACGGCTGCAAAGCTACAGTAGGCCTACCTACGCTGCGTCTTATGATGATCTTCACTAGCCTACTAGTCCACACCCCAGTTTATCCGATTTTCTCGACAGTCGACACGGCGCCAAGTAATACGCGTCGACGCAAATTGTGTGTGATGAAAAAAAGCACTGAAATTAACTGGAAATCCCGACAGATTAAAGACAAACTTGTCTACTACTTACAAAGTATATAACATAAAGCACAAGATGTGCATTTTAAAAATTGAGGATAGTTAGCTCAATGTAACGCATGCACCGAAAACAGAAAGTTAACGAAAAAATAAACAAAAAACCCATTTATATCTGACGAATAATATGCCAGTAGAACTTCAACAGCGCAACACAAGTTCGAATGACAACTGAAGACGTTTCTGTGAAAGTGAGGCAGCAGCGCATTGTGACTTGTTTGTTTTATCGCGCCAGCTACAAGTACACTTACTCAGTAATTTGTTTGACTGCTTACCTTCTTCTTTGCTTACTTCCTTCGTTCCTTACTTACTTACTTACCGATTTGTGTAATGTTTAAAGTTCACTCAGCTTGATGCATTTACCTTCGGCCCTGCCTAGTTGGCTCTCCAGCGAGTGTATGGTTATGCGTCTTATCATCTGAGATTCCAAACAATCTAAGTAAATTTTAGTACTAAAAAAAGTCACGGTCAATGAATAAGGTAAAAATATAAAAAAAAAGATAAAATAACATAATATCTGTCAGTCTGGTAATTTTCGGACGCCGAACTCTTTACACTGATATTCGAATACGGTGTTCTATTTCCTGTTCTTTCAGCCTAACATTCAATCTGTTGCAACAATTTTACCGCAGCAGCAACAGCTGTCATCGCCGGAATAACGCTCGTCATTCATGGCGCTCGCTTACGTGCGATAAAATAAAATACGAAACGATAAAATATCTGGAGACGGTCAACGACAACTCCACGCAGAACGTGATGCTACCAACTCGCATTTTTATTGCAACGTGCACTGCGATAAAACATAAGTTGTTATACATTTGTTCTATGTCATTAGGTCTCATCTCATGGCACGTGTGCGAGGGTGATTACCGGTGGCAGTGTGTCTGACGCTAGAGCCACAGCCGGTGACGTTGCCGACCCAGCGGCCGTGTCGACAAGCCAAGTACCAGGTCTCGTCAGTGTCGTTGCAGCCGACGGTCGTCGTGTCGCCGTCGCGTCGCACCCAGCCGCCGAGAATGTTTCCCGTCACGTCGGCACAACCCACAGCTACAGCGGACCACCGCACACACACACACGCCCACAATTTGCGAGGCGGGACAAATCTGAATAGCGGTAGAAAATGCGAGGCTGATCTGCAGTAGGCTAAGAAAAAACTCTAAACCTGAAAAATAGAACCGCAGATTCGCCCCGTCCCGCAAACTGCATTTTCTTCTGTCTACACGTGTGAAACATAAAGGAACTGTTCTATTTTTGCCTCAAATATTCGCAGATAGTCTTGAACAGCTATCAGTTAATTTACGACCAATCTATGCAGTTTGCTGGTAATGACAGAGGCCATCGATAATGTGACAGAGCTATACTTTGCTTGCCGTCTCAAATACGCATAATAATGCACCGTCATAACATAGGATTAAAAATATCTAAACGGTTATTTCGCAAAAATTTCTTTATAATATTATAAATACTAGACTATCCGAAGCGGTCCTTGCACATCGGATGCACTGTCAATTTCTGTATTTGAACAGAAAACTAGAACTACCAAAACCACGTCTTTTAAGACGCTTTTAGGCCTAATTCTGTCTCATCCAGATATGCGAATACGCAGCGTAACTAACATGACCCGTCAAGTTAATCACTGAATGTGAATAAGATGTTGAATTCAAAGCGGGTCATCATGAGAAGGTAGCAACTGACCGCTGTAGCGGAGCAGGAAGGTGCCGATGGAGTTGACCATGCGTGGATTGTGCAGCTGAACACGAACACGATGACCACGCGTCACCAGAGCATGGATCAGTCGACGGTCTCCGCCACAGACCATCACTGAGCGCGGCCGAGCGACACCCGGCGCCGAGCCCGCAGTCTCCTCCTCCGTTACAGTTGCCACCTCCAAGCACACGTCCGCCCGCTCCGTACCGTACATATCGCCTCCACCAGTGCCACCAGCGCCGGCGCCATTACTAACACCTCGCAGACCGCCGCTACCCGTCGGGTCTGCAGTCACGCAAATAAAACAAACTCAGCACGGACGGAAAAAGCAGCAAACATTGCGCAGACATCATAAAATATCAGAGCAAAACAAGAGAAAAAAAAGTTTACGAAGCTATGTAAGGGCGATATGAGTCAAAACTCGAAAACAGCAAAAATGGTTTTGGGGCGATATTAACGCGTGTTGAATTCCAGACTGGCCCTTGCAAGACTAGCCATTCTAACGGCGATTGTACCATTGAATAAAGCGCCGGCAACTTCCTATAGGCTGTCAATAGTAACCACGTCTTCATCTGCAGCAGTTTAACCGCAATTTTCAACGGAATGTTTTAAGCTCTAAGTCGCCGTATCTTAGAAACGGTGACATATAAGGCCTAGGTTGCTATTAATCACTAATAAGAAGTGGCATACGCCCTTTCACATCGATTTTGGATGACCTTGAAGGTCACTGATAACCAGTACGGTCGGTTATTCTAGCGACAGCTGGTTTTTTATTTGTTTATGCTGGTTGCCGTAATGTAATAACTAATAATTCGTCGGCTTTTATGACGGTCGAAAGGACGCGCATCTGCCGTCACTTATACGTCCATCGATCATGCAGTCCATCACTACCTGATTCCTAGTAATCCAAGAAATAGCAAAATGCAACTTGAGTGTTTAAACATATTTTACAAACTGCAAACTAGAATTTAAAATATAGACAGTATTTCACTGATCCAGCATACGAAAACGGGGGTCGAAAAAACTATATAATGTCAGAAGTATACACGTTTTACAGCAAACTTTTCAAATCTCACCAAGTGCTGATCAAAATCGCATAACGTTCTCAATAGAACATCAGTACAGAAAACTCTCTGAGTAGACTTGGTCAATAATTTTCTTACTACATGCAGAAAAAGGAAGCAAACAATTTTATCAGTCGATAGTCAACTGGCAACTGCTAATTGCCGAAGTGCTCTCAGAAAATAGCCGCCAATGCTTTGAAAGACAGCGCTGATTATCGCTTGCGGTCTGTCACTGTGTCGTATAATGGTTAGTTAAACTTGAAGCACTCGCGACATAAAATGGGCAACGACGGGTCTGCCTAAACACCGCAGATCACCGCAGATCAGCTGAAAGATCTATGGTTGATTTGCAGTTGATCTGTGGTCATCTGCGGTGTTTAGGCAGACCGGTCAATGACAGAGTCGTTACATCTGCTATATCGAGTAGCAGTTTAAGTGCCATGTTCACCCACGCCACCCACATTGCTTCGCTGTTTAATGACATGCATCATAGCTTTTACTACATTGTGTCCCATAAAAAAAAATCCTCAGCATTATGGATTGTAACTTGAAAAGGGGTGATCAGATTTTAATATTTTCGGTACCAATATTTCTGACACAAATAGCAACCGAATGACCGTTCAAGTTTCCAGTTTTCCACCTCACCCAGCATCTGTTTCTGCACTACCGGGAAGATCAAAACAAGCGAAATGTTACATTTTTATTCATTTATTCTAAGCCGGACTTGTCAGTATCTGAATGGTTAGCTATCTGCTGGCAACTAACCGACCAGTTGTTGGACTCAGCTTTCTAGCTCTCCGAGGATGATAAAATGAGTATCAGCTTTCTGACGACGGTAAATGTATACTACAGTTGGCAGTTTAGACGAATCTGTGGTTCAAGCCGATCAGCTTAGTAAGAAACTTTAACAAGTAATTTAAGCAATGTTCTCGTGGCGCGCGACAACATTGATTCTGCCACTTGGGAAATCACTGTATAACGTGCAATATAATAATCATGCTTTTTTAAAGAAAATACTCAAATACAGAGTATCTGTACTGAACACTCATCGAACATAAAAGATCTAACTCAGGCGGTTAAAATTTACGAATCCCGGCACTTTGTCCGGTGGCTTTTTGTCCGTACACCGAAACTTACGTATTATGCTTTTTAAAAATCACATGCAAATTGTCCTGGTCAATCTCTAGTAATTTCAGCGCAATTTACTGTTAAAATATGCGCCGCAGCCTGACTGATTCACCCGTGTGACAAACAGACGGACGGAATTGCGATAGCATATGCGCGCTTAGAATACATGCTGTCGCGCGCAAAAATCGGCAACCGTTGTTCTACATTCATCAGCTCCACAGGATGAACTCTCGCAGCGGCAGTGTCACGATGACAGCGCCATAAACATTGTCGTAGCTGTTACTCTGGCTATTATTATTAACATGTTCTACGCTGGCCGTTGGCCCATTACCGACGTCTATCATTAACTAATCAGACTACAGTCGAGAAGAACTCGAAACTCGTACAAAGTCTGACTGTGCCTTTTGTATCCTAGGATCCGGTTGGACAACCTCTAGGCTGCCGTCGCTAACAAGAAAGCCTTCCGTCAGCCGACATTCGCACGTATATTCCGAAGGGATGACGCGTCACAATAAAGTCAGCCTCAAACGCGTCGCAAAACTACCTTGTGAAATTTTAATGTCAGAAACCTGCGCGCACAGGCACTCAACTGAATGATGAAGTCGCCAATATCTTTACGCGTAGGCTAGCAGGCAGCAACTGCACTATTACACATATTAAGCTATAAATTTCTTTGCTAATCAACTGCACTAGTTTTCGGCATAATTTGTAAGAATAATCAGCCACATTTGTTGCAAACTTAAACATTAACAAAAAACTTCAAAAATAATTTTCACTTGTGATATTTATTAATAATTTTCATTTGATTAAAACCTACTGACTACGACGTAAATGAAGATAAAAATATAACCAATATTCGGGTTCATGCGTATTCCGGTGTATTAAGCTTGCTATATTAATTATCTAAATAAAGACCTGACAATGTTTATGGGGCATAAATAGCCGGTTGTTGCAATACAATACCGACTACGCGTTCTGACGATGACGACAAGGCGTCGATAAATGATGATGCAAAATAAGTAGACGTTTGATGAGAGAAAAAAGTTAACTTTTAGAAAGTTGAAACCGCCAGCTAACTCACTGAGAAAGTTGAGGATGGTGAAGTTAATTCGCTGGCCAGGACGAACTTGGATATGCCACGGACAGTCCGCCGTGCCGACGCCCTGTTCTGCCGACACAATGTTTGATATGTAGCCGTACTGTGATCGTCCGTAGCCTATAGGCGTGGCCAGCGTTCCACCGTCAGCAGGCCGACACGTTCTTCTTCCCACAGTCTCCACTGCAACGCACCAACAATAAGAATCAGAAGCGATCAGAGGTCTCAAACCTTAGCCGAAAACAGTGCTGCCACCTGGCAAATCCACCGAACTAAGCGTTTTTCCTGGGAGGGGGGGTTGACCCAAAAGCTCTCATTCACCTGAGGGATTAAGGGCTACCACAACGTGTCACTGAACCCAACAAGTTCACCTGCCAAATTGCATTTAAATCCGTCGAACGGTTTAAGCGAAGTGCAGAAATGTGACAGACGACAGTCGAGACAAACGATAGACCTCGCTACGGACAAATAAGTTGCAATAAGCGAAATTGTTTGCGCCATGAAAAGCGATTCCGCCTAATAATTATTTATTAGTATTAATAATAGTTATTTATTAAAAATGTGCACGTTACAAACGTACATGCATGACATGACAATACAATGAAGCTAACTACAAAGTAAAAGAAAAAGACAAAAAATTAAACTAAATAGCTAATGAGAGAAATAGAGCAATAAACGTAGCAGAAAGGTGACACCATATCACTATGACAGCAGTTATGTGATGTAATAATAATATATGTACAAAACATTAGTTTATACACTTGTTAACGGCAACATTTAAGGAATTGCACATCGAAAACAGCAAAAATTACAAAAGGTGATATTATTCAGCAGCACATTGACACACAGTCAGTGT
>Ga0056128_1004920_pt1 | contig 16766 bp, 11 predicted proteins | sample WorMetLIZISLAND2_FD_71113 | JGI IMG/M metagenome (GOLD analysis project Ga0056128, IMG submission 71113) | Marine gutless worms symbiont microbial communities from Max Planck institute for Marine Microbiology, Germany - Olavius geniculatus... ... | reverse complement strand
AATTTATATATATATATATATATATATATATATATATATATATATATATATAGTGTATATATAGTATAGATAGGCCTACGATTATGTATTCTTTTTGTCCTACTTTTTGTTTGTTGTGATGTAAACTTTCATGGCGAAATAATTGTAATCACTTGGCATTACTCAGACATGCTCTTTTAACCACGTACCAAGTTTTCTTTTTAAAATGTCTCAATGTTACCATATAGATTGGCCATTTTTTCAATCACCATTAACTCGGATTTTTCCTTCCGATTGTTATTCGTTCTCCTTGGACGAGATCATGAATAGTGGGTTGAGTATCTTATAAGCGCGCAATTATCTGCGTTGCAGTTGACTCGAATTGGAGCCAAGTTTATGTACGTCGCTGGTGTAATGGTATGCGGTGCTGGAACTGTTATATTCGGGTCAGTAAACTATTCAGTGTACATTATGTCGTGTTCCTACAAAAATTCCGTAAACATTTAGCTGTTTTACAGACAGTGCAGCCAGTATCAGTTACGCTGTCAGTGCGGTTTGATTTGCGATACCTAGTTTATGCAATGGTGGTGCATAGTGTTGAAATTTTCAAATTAATTTAACAATAAAGAGACAGAAAAAGCATTTATGTAGCTTAGCGTTATATTGTTTTGCACTTTAAGCCTACTTTCGTGTTAGTCTTCGCAAAGCTGAAGTTCTTCGGTGCATGTCAAAATGAGTTTATTGGATAAATCGACTGACTAACTCGGTTATTATAAGTAGACCTACCGGTGACGCTTTTTTTCGGCAAACGATGTCAAGAAATACAAGATATCGCTGCGCAGTTCTCAAGTTCTATAGTGTATCGTGGGAGATTGATATGGTCATACCCACTTCCCACCCTACAGGCAATTTTCTGCTTTCGAAGCTGAGGTGCTGAGGAGTCGAAATAACTCACTGTCATTTATTTTGATGGTTAAAATGGTTAGATGTCACCGTAGCTGCTGTTGATGGCAACAGAGCTACGAAACGTCACCTGCCATGTAGGATCACACGGTGTTATCTACCTGCCATCCGGCACAAGTGAACGCGCCCCGGTTTAACCCCAGCCAGCTGCTCGATTTCCGTACCCGAAAGGGATAGAAGGCTGAGTTTATCTTGGTGTTGGTTATATACCGCGATGGTTCACCTGTCCTCTAACAACTAATTTGCCCATCCAGGTAATAATAACCACTTGACCCGACCCGACTCGACCCGACCGGGATAGTCAAACCCACGACCCAACGTCTTAATCGTTACACCACCGAGCCAGTTAATTTCGCTATGGAGTCAGGGCATAGGCAATGGTCTTTCGATGCGTTTCCGCGAGTCGTAATAGGTCTACCTACAAGGAAACTCGACATTATCCAATCATTAACTCTCGATGTTACCGAGACTGCGTATGTACAATGATCAGGTTCGTGGACGGGAGCCCGGACGGCCTGCCTTTCGCAGTAATATGTTTGCTGGTTCGAGTGGTCGAAGCGCTTGGAGCGTCTGCTCTCATCACGTCCAGCTTTGCCATCATCGCTAACACGTTCCCCGACAGCGTCACCGCCATGTTTGTACGTAGTGACAGTGTTCTAGTTAACGTTTTCCTGCTGGACCCGGCCATCGGTGATGGGTTTTGGACGTGGTTAAAAAAACTTAAAATACATTGTAAAAGCATTATGAACCAAAAGCATAATTTGCAAATCTTGTTGCAGTTTTGGTATTTCGAGTGGTCTACGTGTTAAACGTAAAACGTGGTTTTATGTAAAATAAAGCGTTTGCAAAAATAATTTATTTTTGAACACGAAACTACATCCTATGTTTAAAATTAGTTAAAGACGATAATTGTTATACAACATTCATTGATGTGCAATATTTTATTTTACATGTAATCGCCGTCTTAAGCGTGACGAGCAATCCGCGGCTATGTGCACGTTTTTTATATTGCTGAAAACATCCTATCAGTACGACTTGCATTTAATGCATTGCATACTAGTGATGCTATTTATTTCCTTTAATTAATTAAACAACTAGGTTGGTGACATTGATGGTATATTGCAGGGGAGTCTCGAGATGTTTAGCGGACTTGGTTTGATGCTTGGTCCACCGCTCGGCGGAGCTTTATTCGAGGTAATTTCTTAGCACGTCAACTGTATGTAACTTAGTGAAATGCTCTGCAAATAAAGCCAGTTTTAGACGCAGCAGCATTCTAAATATTTTGACGCGCGAAAGCAGCTACTGATTTCAGCGCGTCTTAGCCATCGCAATTCTGTCTGTCTGTCAGTCCGTCTGTCTGTCACACGGGTGGATCAGTTAAAAACGGTGCAAGCTAGGATCATCAAATCTTCACCATCTGCTGTCTAAAAGACTCTAGTTTTAGGAACCGTTGTAAAGATTTTCCATAAATTCGAAGGGAGTCACCCAGAACGAGGGCGCTAAATGAGAGTGGGTGGGCAGAATTTGCGATTGTTGGCCAATAAGTCGCTGTATCTCAGTAACGGTGCGAGATAGGGCCTAGGATACTATTAATCACTAATAGGAAATCGTACACTGGCTCTTGATCGGCGCCGAATTCAATGACCTTGAATGACTTTGAACGCCAAATAAGGGGTTTTATGGATTTTTTTGGCGATTTTGGGCTGCGACACAAGTCTATATCATTCACAAGGTGGCATCACGGAACTATCGTTATGCGATCCAGATAGAGAATTTTGTATTTGTTATTAACTTAGCGTGAACATCCCAATTTTCAGCTAAACTACTGAACCGAAACTGCTATAGGCTTTCGCGCGTCTCGTGAGCATTAGCCCAAATTTCTTGTCTTTCTAGCAACAGTCCCGTCTGTTGTTTTAGCACGAATGTAGAACACAAATACATGTATTACAATCCTGATGCGTTGTACTCAAATACGTTAGAACATTCGTTCTTACTAATAGATAAGGTATCCTGTTTGGTTGTGTTGCAGATCGGTGGTTTTAAGCTGCCGTTCGTCGTCGTTGGATCTGCAATATTTCTAGTCGGTCTTGCCAGTATGTTTGTCTTACCGCCGCAAAACGGTACACAATCTAAGCTGAACTTTTTCACTTTTCTTGTGTATTGCTTGCAAAAGTAGCCATATACAATTGAGTCGCATTAATTTTAAGCCTAGGTCTATTTCTCGCACGTATTTTCTTGACAGTCGTTGAGCGCTATGCTGTTATATTTCGTATCGATACTTTTTTCTGATTTCTACACTTTACAATGTGAACGTTTGATTTCATTTGTAATCTGCTGGCCTACACCGTTGGCGGCGTCAAGTGCTTGAAATACATTCGCATCGATCGGTGTTCTGGCTGCTGAAGCTGCCCATCATCTGGCTCATGGGTCTCTGTCTCATAGCAGGCGCGGCATCGATCACGTTCATTGAATCTACGCTGTCGCTTTATCTCGACAAACAGGTGATGACATAGCATGATGCTCTCGCTGATTTTTTCTGACATTGTGAGTTGTGACACGAAGCTTCATCCGTGATTACTGATTTGCTCTTCACGTATAGAGCTTATAACGACGGTCTTAGAGAGCGCTCGCACGTGTCTGGTGAAATAAAATACAAGAAGCCCAGCTCTCGCTAATATAGCCGATCGTACTGGTTGTCAGTGACTTTCAAGGTTATTCGAAGTCGATGATTTGCATGTTATTTAAAAGCCAATACGCCACTTCATATTAATGATTAATAGTTACCTTGCCCTTATCTCTCAGTTTCCGAGATATGGCCAGTTTCCGTTGAAAAAAGCACATTTTTCCTCCAAATTTGAAAATGTTTTCTTTGCAGTAGATCGCTAAAATTTTGCATGTTAGATTTAAAGCACAAGGCTAATTATTTGTGTAAAAAGTTTTTTCCACGACTTAACGCTTAGCCACAATACGTCCGTTACGAACGACGGACAGACGGACGACAACTCGTTCCAATAGCTCGACCGTTGCTCAAGTACGGTCGGCTAAAAAACAAGCCGAAACAATAACGTGAAACTTATTTTGTTTTATAATCTTATACAGTTATATTGCAGTAGGTGCGAACGCCTGTGATAAAAAGCAACTTCGCCAGTTCGTAGCGCCACGTTTCGCTCTGTGATATAGACGGAGTCGACGCCCGACGGCGAGCGTTTCTGTTGCGTTTTTTTTATTTTATCGAACGTGTGAACGCCTTTAACAGATTTCTGGACTGCTAATCAGCTTTCTTTTCTAGTTGTTTCGTTCGTTAATTTTGTGCTTGGTTGCGTGCGACAAAAAACTCGGTATTTCAACTGCTTGTCAAAACTTTTATTGTTGTGTTACTTGATGGCAAAATGTGGGCGTCTGTTTGCAGTATCACTTGTCTCCGGCGATCATCGGACTCGTGTTTTTAGCTTCGCCGGCTTTCTACGCGTTGGCGTCTCCAATGTGGGGTTGGATCGTTGACAGAATGGTGTGCATATGTTGAGCTCTTGTATTATATTAACTATAATTTTCAGGTTTATTCAACAGTTTAAATATTTTTATTCACTGTGTCTCAAGAAACACCCCGAACATTTTCGATTGTAGCCTAACTTGAAGAAGGATTATCAGATTTTAATAATTTTTGATACGAATATTTTTGAGACAACTTGCCATTAAGTACATATTCAGTTTTTCACTTTATCCAATCTGTTCGTACACTACTTGGGGAAAACCGAACCAACGAACATTTTTTACCCAATGCAGTATTAAGCCTATTGCTTAATCTGAATAACGCACAAAACATATTTGGTTAACTTTCTTGAGACTTTGGGTGACATTTCATTCAACTGTTTTGTTTTTTAACTACATATAGCAAAATTGTTTGAAATATGGGCGCATTGTGCGAACACAAGCAGAAGACGCTTTCGACATTGACAGCAGTATCGATAGTTCTCCTTCAGACCAATCCAGACTTCACCAGTCACTTCTTGAATTCATAAACATTTCTGAACGTCATCTAGCAGACACACTGCTGCATGACAGTTAAACCTTGTAATCGACTGGCCGTTGGGGGCCAGAGATCTGGATGTATAATTTACTGAAGTTTTTACATTTATTTTAACACATTGTTTGCTTGGTCGGTTTTCCCCAGGTAGTGCAAGAGCAGAAGTTGGGTGAGGTGGGAACTTAAACAATCATTCAACAGTTAGTGGTGTCAGAAATACGGCATTTAAACCAAAAAGTATTAAAATCTGATGATGTTTCTTCAAGTTATGATCGATAATGTCGGGGATGTTTTTTCACGTTTTTGCGTATCTCAACACATATTTCGCTTGGTCTGCATACTCTTGGTAGTGTAGAAGCAAACATTGGGCGAGGTGAAAAACTAAATAACTATTTGTGTCAGGGATATTTTCACCATAAATTATTAGAATCTGATAATTTTTCTTGAAGTTACAATCGAAAAAGTCTGGGATGTTTTTCTGAGGCACAGTGTAATGTGAAAATCGATTTGTAAACTCGCATAAAATTGCTGAAAATCGACATACCTTCACAGTTTTCACTGTGATCAAATGGATGTATTTGTGGGAAATTTCAATCACAGACTATAGCATTAACCAAGCTCATCGCCGTCGGCGACTGAATTCAATTGCTTTCGTATTTAATTTTTGTTAAAATTCTTTTGCGTTAGGGCCTACCTGTAGCCTATACCATTCTGATTGTGAAATAGCAACTGTCAACTATAGAGGCCTACACCGAAAGGGGAAATTTCTTGATTATAGATGTTGAATCGTGTTTTCAGCCGCGTCTGAACAAAACGTTCATCGTCATCGGCTACATTGTGGGTGGCGTTTCACTCTATGTGATGGGACCGGCGCCGTTTCTACCAATACCGTGAGTATAAGATTAATCATGATCACTACAACAGAACACTACAGCTTTAGCGTAGCGTCAATGCAAATCCATTGCAATTAGTATATTTATAATATTTGGCTCGCTTTAGCCTATTTTCAGTCGAAAACGCGACGCGTTTATGTTGACAATGTGGCTTGGTGGCTTAGCGGTTAGGGCGTTGAACCCCCCTCCCTCTATTCGAGACCGAAAGGTCCACGGTTCAATTCCTGGCCGGTAGTTACAGTTACAGGGTTACACTCTTCAACAATGTTCTCATATTTTCGTGCGGTACGCTACCAAGTAACAGCCCTGGACAAATTGTTCATACCTACTTGATTGTGTAGGTGCAACTGGTTTAGTGGTTATTCATAACTTTCAGGTTACGGTTCGATTCTCACTGCCGGTCATTTGCAAGCAACCTTAGCAAGTTGCTAACCTACAGTGTGCTCAGGCAGGCTAACTTAGCCTCCTACCCTTCGTGGGATAGAAAATAATTAGTAGCGGGTAGCGGGTAAAGGCCTAGTGCGGCTGATTGGGGTCCAATTGTTCGCTGACGCGGGCAATGGATGGCCGCATAGTGCGCTGCGGTATCATTAGCTCATGCCAATCAGCTGCTACTCTCGAGATTGTAAAACGCTTCTGATCTTGAGTACGTTTCATGTAACAGCGCTATAGCAAGTGTTGGACTTTACCTTTTATCTTTGCCTGCTTCTGCAGGGCACATGTTACACCGCGGGAGATGTAGGCCTAGGCCTATTGCTGTTGAAATTTGAGGATGTACACAGCATCTGCATATGGTAGCCCACTAGACGAGTATTTGAACTGTCACGAAAAGCAACGGAAACAGTTATAAATTATTTGTTACTTTATAGAACTGGTTCTTTTGTTGCAGTCATATGTTGTGGCTGGTGATCGTGTCGCTGGGTTTGCTCGGTCTCGGCTTTGGAACGCTCGTTGTCACATTTCACGTCATCGCCGAGGCTACCATGTGCGTACACCGTCATTTTACGTTATTTAAAAAACAGTTTTATTTTTCCTGCAGGTGTAAGTAAAAAAAAACACGAAACACTTCCGTAGCCTACAGTGCATACTCAGACACTGTTGAAGTGGAAGGGAAAGGAAATAGGGAAGAAAGAGAAGAGGGAACTTGGAAGAGAAAGGGAGGGGTCGAGAAGGTAGGGGAGAGGATGAAAAGAAAGGGAAGGGAAGGAGAGAGGGGACCCCGATTCATATTTCTGGTCTCGTCACTGTCTATAGCAGGTACCTGTTAAGTCACGGTCAAATAGTATGGTTAAGTTTTAGAGTACGCCATTAATAAGTCTTACTGACTATAGGCCCACGTGATTGTCGTTGTAGGTACGCTGGATATCCGCAGGGACTGGCCACATATGGACTGGTGGCCGGCATATTTTCGTCGTGTTTTTCTCTCGGGTAAGAGGTTTCAGACAATAGGCGCGTCCGGTAACGTAGCGGCTACAAGCGGCTCGTTGCCGCTACGCTACTGGACGCTCGGCTACGGTAAGACAGCTACCAGCCGCTACGAGCATATTGTAGCGTAAAAATTTTATGCTACGTTAAGGCTTTAGACCAACATCCGGGCTTCTAAACGTATCAATTTTGGGATGACAGTTGAAAAATCACTCTAAATGTATCGTCGTGCAGTATAAAATAACATTACTGCAAAATTGTTTGCGCAGTTACCATTTTTACTCGAAATTCACCTATTACAACAACCAACAGTCATCTTTAGTGGATAAATATGACGACACGTTTGTCTGCAGCTAACGTAGATTGTTGTCTGGCGAAAAATTGTAGCGGCTAGCAGTGTATCGCAGCCGAAATCTCGTAGCGGCTACGTTTCCGGACGCGCCTAATGTATAAGCCTACTGGTATAATAGTTTTTCAGAGACAGACTGTTTTCAGAGCAACTACAGCGTTAAAAAGGTGCGTACAGAACGACGTAACAGAACTCAACTGGCATGGTTTAGTTTTGACGAACTGCAAGACCAATGGGCAAGCAGTGATGCATGCATTACAGTGAGCACCGACCAACGGCGTCGGTGGATTACGTGAGCTCACGTACGCGTCAACCAATGACCAATAGGCTAGTCGTCCTGCTTGCCCATTGGTCAGTTTGTCAAATACTAAACCGTGTCGGTTCAGTTTCAGTTTTTTGAAGCTCTGTACCAGAGCCTATTTTGAGTTTCGAGTATCCAGCACGGACGCATGGCGAGCGCGCGGAGCGCGAGCCTATAACGGGGGTCTAGAGGCAAAGCCCTCAGCGGGGTCTAGAGGCAGAGCCCCTGGTCAGGAGGGTCAGGGGGGCTTGCCCCCCTGAAGTTGAAAGCCTTTTAGCATGAAATGAAAGTGGCGTGGCAAAATTTACCGCATTCACTGTCTGTGTTTAGCAAACGGAGTGTTTGTGATGCATTGGCATACATAGGCCTGTAGGCCTATCGTGAGGATTCCCTCTGGGGGATTGGAGGATAGTGGTTAAGGCGGCTGAGGAAAATTAAACATTGCCAAATCATAGACATGCTGACGCATTTGAAAGAGTATATGCGACTTTTTATTAGTGATTAATAGTAACCTCACTGTATCTCTCACCGTTTCCGAGATATAGCCGTTGGAAAACGCGCATTTTTTCTTTCCCTTGTCCATTCAATCCCCAATTTGAATATGTTCCCCTTGGAGTAAATGGCTGAAATTTTGCACGCCCGAGTGTAATACCCATGGCTAATTACTCGTATAAAAAGTTTCCACACCTTTACCCGTTAGCCACAGTACATCCATTACAATCGAACGGACGGACAGACATTCGGTTCAGTTTTGTCGCTTTGTACGCTCCTTTACAAGTTACAGCACCCTAGGGACTTCGTTTCAATGACTGATAATTTCCTGCTTCTCAATCATTCTGAGAACTTTATACACATAAGCCTAAAGTATACGCAGTTTAATTTTCATTCCCGTCCCATTTCCATTATAAGCCATATATATAGGACCCACGGCTATTCCCATTCACACTCATTTCATAGTATTTTGCACTTTTATGCACTCAGTATTATGGTGGTGACTGAAAACCAACTGCGGTCGTGTAGGCTTACAATTAAAACTTTTCCTATTAATTTATATGTTGATTGACGCAAATGCCAGTTATCTATACTGCTTGAGCAACTGTAATATTTGCTATTAATCATTCAGTTGAAATGTGCTCGTTTGTTTAAAAAAATCATAATCCTTTCGGAACTAGAGTGTTTCTAACTTTCTCTCTCATTTCACGTTAGCATTAATATAAATCTCCTATCCATACTGCTACTTTCTTCAAGCACGGGTCACCAAATCTTCAAGCACGGATTTCAAATTTCCAAGCACGAACGTGCCTGTAGGCACGTTAAAATAGGCCTTGCTCTGTACGCGCCTTAGGCCTAATGATAACATTCTGATTACGTGGTAAAAACATAGCCTACAGTAGATTGATTTCCATCTAGCACAACGTACGCAAACAAAACTCAGTATTTTTTACGCAAGCGACGCAAAGTGCGTGCGCAACGCAACAAACGCAGGAGACACAATAGTTGGAATTTCAGGATATAGCGTCTGTTGGTTACGTGAGTTGTTCCAGACGACATTAACACTTGTGCTGATCGTAGCTGCAAAAGATTTGTCGCCAACAGGCCTTGTAAATACAGTAAACGCAGTCTTAAATTTTTCATCGTTAAAAGAACTTTCAGTTTCATTCGGTGTCGCTGTTGACGACAACGCATTAGATATCGATTCTTTGGTTGTACAACGACTTCTTCAGACCAAAAGTCAGGTCGCCGCTTTGCCCTCAATTGATGTTTGATATCCAGATCGACACTACGTGTCAAAACACAACTTAGGGGCCTACTTCGCTCGAAATTATTGAATGTCTTCTGTAACACTTGCATGCTGAACTTTCGTGTTTAAATGAATCTAGTTTGTATATGCTGCAGGGCATTCACGGGTCCGTTCGCGGGTGGCTTTTTGTACGGCAAATACGCGTTTGAGATGGCGGCCGTCATCATCGGCAGCTGTAGTTTTTTTACGGTTAGCTTCATAAATGTAATAAACGTTTTTAAAAATGTTTTTTATTCTTGTTCGTTTTGAACGTTTTTTTGTTTTCTCAACGTTTTACGTTTTAAAAAACGTTCATTGAAAATTTCATTAATAACTTCAAGAAACAGAATTCTTTCTCTGTAGTTCTAGCTAACGTTTTTATTTAACGTTTTTTATTTGTGCCAAGTTTTTCAATTTTTTTTCAGAACGTTTTTTTACATCTATGGTTAGCTCATCTTCACCTAGCTAGGCCTACCACTAATCAGCTCATGTGTATGGCTACAATTGGACAAATTTTAAACATAATTTCCTAATACTGCATGTCAAAGAAAGAGGGTGCCAGGCGCAAGTAGCCCTAAATAAGCCGTGCCTATTTTCTTATGTGAAACTTCATATCAGACAGTGTCGACATCAGTGAAGTTATTGCTGGGAAAACAACTTTAAGATACCTGGCTATTATCCATCTCTGTACAATTCCTATCAAGGACTCTTATGACTAGACAGTTTTTAAATCTCTTAAGAAACGTGCAGAAGAGTTAAATTAACACTGTTAAGCTCAGATCAAAGGAGCTTTGTGGCACAGAAGTCACTGTAGCCTACTGCTTGTTTTATCAGTCTTATACAGTGATTTAAACGTGAAGCCTTGCCATATCTGCACTCTGCAGCATTTTGTGGGGTTCTACACGGTATTGCATGAATGTTTCACAGAACAACTGAAAAAAAGTAAAATTAAACGTTGCTGTGTGTAAATTCTGTTAACAGGCATTGCTGCTGCTGTTATATGTTCTTACAACGTCCCTGTGTTGCAAAACGGGAAAATATTTAACTGCAGATGAAGATGACGACGACGATGAAATTTTCGTTGATACAGCAGAGAAACAACCCCTGATTACAGACAATCACAGCATAAGACAATACACAACGGATCAGCAACAGACTTCACAATGGCCAGTTGCTGATAGCACAAAAACAAAACTCGCTGGAGACATCTGAATGTGTTGTACAGAGATTTTTAACACTGCTGCAGCACCTCTCCGTTATCATAGACAGTTTTATCGCATAGCTCTTAAGCACTGCCATTTGCACAGCCACCATAAATATGATTGTCTGATTATGGGGTGACCAAACTCTCAACTGCTGAAAAAATTCACTGAAATTTTGCGGCATTGTTGCCTCAGTCATGTGCATGAACAATAAAAGACAAAAAAATATAGCACCACAATAGAACAAAAATGTACATGCAATGCATCAAAATTGCACGATTTAAAAATATCTGTACTACCTTGCAACCAAACAAATGTGTAGCCAATAATGAACACTTTTTAAAACAAATTTTCATTCCATGAGAGCCATCAAATTCCCTGTCATATCCACATTTTTCAGACAAGTGGTCACCCCGTAATATGATTAACTTTTTAGGCAGAATTGCTCTAGCACAAGTGATTTGGCCTATAACTATACATTTCTGCATAGCATGGTCCGTCTGTCTGTCTGCCACACTCATGCACACTACTTTAACTGTTCAATCAATTAGATGCCGTTTGCCAGGTACACTTGCAGCTCACTAGTGGGGTTCAATGATACAGTGTTAGTACAGAGTCCCTAACCAAAGCGAAGATTTGATGGTCAAATCCACAGCCAAAGTATACAATTGCAAATTGCTGCCTCACCTGACAACCAGAAATGAAGAGCAATTCCACATTTTACTAAATTACTTTGATGCTTGTTTCATCAATCATTACTTATGCATTTACAACTAATCCTAGCATGGCATTGCTTTCATCCGCTATTATTGTCTACAGCAATTACAATGCAAAAATTTGTTAAGACAAGTTATTTTTATGAAAAATGAGATCAGAGCTGCAGATTTGTTTCATAAAACGTGCACAGTGAAATAAAACAAAGTTCCTCTGTCACTTCATCAATGCAGACAGAAAACTGGTTATGAGCATCCATCATATATGTACTCTATCTATGTTCACGGTTTCCACTTAAAGCTTACTACACTTTCTGACATATTGCAGCTTATTGCTTGATGAAAATGCCACTTGTCTTTACCTTCCCAGTTAGTGAGCCCCCCTCAATTTAGCTGTGTTCGATACTCCACGGCCTCACACATTTGCAAAATTCCATACAATATAAATATAAATAGTCACCGTTTGTTATTGCCACTGCATACAACGTGCATTTTTTATGGAGGCTTTCACTGGTGTAAGCGAATGCATCAGAAAATGTCAATTAATTGGCAAAACACAAATCATTCTCGCCAGTTATGTCCACATTCAGGATTGCAGCATTTAAAGAATATTGTCATTGGTTCATCAGCAGATCGGATCTGATGCTGGCGGAAATAAGCACGAGGATGTGAACACTTCGGACAAGGCTCTACAAATGCACAACATGAATATAATATTATCTTATTTACTTAAAATGACATTGCTATAAAATCTCACACGTGCCAGCATGCCAAATGATATAACGACCGTTATGAAATAAGAATGAGAGCATACAAAAAGAAAACCAAACTTTAAGAAAAAATTGAGCAAATAACACAAGTTCATATTCTATTTGAACAGGTAAATGAATAGCAGAAAACAGCTATTCATAATATAGCATGAATTGTTATTAATTAATAATAATGAAATAAGGTACAAATGCATGCCATGCTTCTGCATCCTTGAACCATGAAGGCCATGCAAATGATATCATGAGTATGATAAATAACACTATTACAATAATACTGGCAAAAATGCTATCAACCTACAATAAGCTTAGCAGTTTAAATGATTGCAAAGCACATTATGATCAGCATTACTGCTTCTCATGACCAAATTACTTAAAATATGCTCCTACAGATTAGACTTCGCACTAATTCATTTTATGTATTGGCCAAGCAAATACATGTAGACTAAGCTGGTTGCAATCAGCTTTTCTAACATATGCTATGCCTTATCGTATTCTTCAGTACTTTGACGCTGTTGGTTTTCATGGCAACAAGGGCATCTGGCCCGTAAAAAAAGCACAGCCACAATAACTGCCAAAATCTTACTTGTGGGTACTGGCTGAAAGGTCCATGGCCACGGTCAAACTCACTCGCGCAATTTCTGTAGATTTAAATTAGACATTTAACTTCGTATATATAATATGTCGATTTGAGCTTCATAAATAAATGAAATTAATGCGTGAATTCAACCGAAATGCGGCATTACGTTACGTTATGCGAAATATTCTAATCTATCAGTGCCTGCGGTGACGTCATGATCCTAGCCCATATAGATCATGAATATTAATGGCCTAGCCGACGACGTCATCATTCTAGGCTAGGCCATTAATATTCATGACATCTATAGGCTAAACTCATGACGTCATCGCAGACCATCATGGCGGCGCGTTTTCTACGTTGTTTTTGTAGATCGTCGACTTCAAAGGTAAATTTTTCCGTGTTGACAAAATGCTGGGCGCCGATATTACTGTCAAAGTTATCAGAAAATTCTGCACTTTCAGGAAAATGGATAAAACGTATATGTTAATTTTGGCGTCCACGGACCTTTAATCTGAAGTACTCCAGAAAATGGAATTAGTTGAACAAAAACCCAGAGTATGCGATGTTTCTGTATTGATATCATGACAGCCATTTGAAACCAATACAACAGATCATCAGAAATCAAACAATACAACACTGGTAGGCTAACCATCAGTGGATGAGACATTCTTCCATGCATCTGCTCCTCCTAATACATCATCGAGTTCTTTCAATGTTGTGTACTTCCTGCGTGAGATCTGACACACAGACGCACACAGATGAAGCATGAACTGACTGCTCCCAGGAATTATTTTCACTCTGTGCCACTGTGGAATCTACAAACTACTTAATCACAGCTTTCACACTAATATTTTTCATGCTGCAGCTTAGACTATTAAATTAATAAGCCATGTACAAGCTTTATACAGCTATAAGAAATAGCATCATGATGAGGGTAAATTCACGTGTCCATGCACACGGCGGCGAATGAACACAGCGGCACCAGAGCAACTGCCCGATTTCGGCCGTAGCGTCACGGGACTACAGTATGGCCAAGCAGCTCCTCAAGCTAGCAAGTAGCTGACTATCACAGGATGGCCACTTGGCAAATTTTTTGTCCAAGTTATCAACCTGTCCTCGGATCACTGCGCTCTAAATTACTTTTTGCATACTACTTCATCTTAATAGTTGATATCTAAAACAAAATTTGCGGGTTTTTCATAATTTTCGCTCAAAAGCAACTTTCTGACCTTTACTTGCATTACATTGCATTACATGTACAGCTTACCATCAATATGGTGGCGTTTCAAGTGTTGCTAAGAGTATTTTTACTGGTTACAGTAATTTAATACCGAATGATCGCAAAACCTAGTTTTTTAGACTTTTTAGGTTTATTCACTTTTCAGGTACAAAAATTAAGGTTAGGTTAAGGTTTAGGGTTAGAAATAGTGTAAGAGTTTGGTTTTAGGGTTAGGGTTAATTAGGGTTAATGTTAGAATTAAGACGAGGGTTTAGGGTTAAGTTTAGTCCAGGTTTAGCATTCAGGGTTAGAGTTGTGGTTAGGCTTAGTATTGGAGTCTTTCCTAGCTCCTTCAACATAAACAGAAAATTCATCAGCAAAGCTGAAGAAGCTGGAACTATAAAAAATCCTAACTAAACACTGATTTCTTAACAGAGAATTGCATAAACTTAAAAATGCATGTGTGAAAAAATCTTTAAACTAGGTTTTGTGGAGACCATTTGGCAATAAAAATACTGTAAGTTTCATTTGTCAGTAAAATTCTCATAACAACGCCGCCATATGCACCATGGTTTTTACAGATTGAAATGTACGTGAAGGTAAGAAAATCACTCATAAACAAAAAACTAAGGGAAAACCCAACAATTTTGTTACAGATATCTAGTCATAAGATGTAAGGATTTGCAAAAATGCTTTCTGAATCATTAAAGTTTGAGGACAGGTTGATAACTTTTTACCGTTTTTTTCAACTGCCTGCAGCAACCTCAAATATATCACCCATACTCGATGTTCACATAAATCTTTGAAAAACCCTAATTCTAATCGCTAAACCTTATACAATAATATTTACACGAAATGCAGTCTCCACAGAGATATAATATCATAAGCATTCTCTGGGTGCTGCCTGCAGTTAAACTCCGAAAACATTACATGTGGCATTGTCAATCACTGGCAAGCCCATTCAATCATTGCTAAGTACTGCCCACTCCGCGAACTGATAACAGAATTTGGATCAGTTCGTCCTGGACTGATAATAAGTTTTTCGCTCATACCATACCGCTAACCCCTCACACAAACTCAAAGTCTATGGATTGCTTACACGTGAGATGACTAGAACCTGCCACATGCGCGATTTCATAGCTTGTACAAACAGGCCCGTCGATAGCCACAGCGGGGCCCGGGGAAACATTCTTGCGGGGACCCCAAACATTTTCGCGGGGCCCCTTCTGGGGGAAAATTGTTGAATTTTTCTTTTCAAAAAAGTGCATTCTGGTGTACTTTATATTTTTGAGCGAAGGCAGGGCCCCTTAAACGTCGCGGGGCCCGGGGTAGCTTACCCCCTACCCCACCGTCTCGACGGGCCTGTGTACAAAGATTATGAACTCAGTAGCCGAAAGTGCAGCATTACTCAATTACCTTACCTAAATGAAACAGCGGGAGAAGTTGACTGGCTCCTTAAAACCCCCGGTGAATGGCAACACGTGTTATGGATGCTAATTAAAAGTAACTTACCAATCTTGTGACTTTATGCACATATGGGCAAGTGCTGCAGACAAATTTGTAGCAATCCCCTTCTTGCGCTATCAATAGATTAGCGCATGTCGGACAAAACAACAACATTATCAAAATTAAACAAACAACAACAAACTTGTTTACATAGAAAAGCGAACTACAACAGAGAAATAAATCAACCAGTAAGTAACAGTACCGGCAGAAGATTGAAGTCGATTCTTCGATTGCCGCCGTGATGAAGCGTGGTTTCCAATTTATTAACGCAACGTACGCAAAAAAGCACGAAACAAACGCAGCCGACGCAACCGTTAAAACGGTGGTTGTGTCAGTTACATCGGTCATTTGCGCGGTGTCTTGTGTGCGTTAAACGACAAGTTAACGCAGGGGCAGAACATTTTTAAATAACCTTAAAAACCGCCAAAATCCATTTTAAGGTCTTTTTTGCTTGCTGAAAAATTTATCATATTTTATTTAATATTCACCGAAGCCACCAGAATTACTGGTGGCCTAAGTAAGCACAGGAAATAGCCATATAACGCTTACTATCTTAATAACCCTTTACTAAGGTTAACTATCTGTTTCCGCTTGCAGTTCCCGTTTCAAACAGTTATTAAATTGCTTAATAGTATTACTGGTTACACACACGTCAGACAGTGCATTCCAGTGATCAATTACTCTGTTGCTAAATACATACTTCATCAAATCTAATTTACTGCGTTTTTATAGTTTCTTTGAATGACCTCTTCTTTGACCTTCATCATATATAAAAAATAAATCCGATGGCAAATTATAGCAACCATTAGTAATTTTAAATGTTTCTAGTAAATCACTCCTATGCCTTCTTTTTCTAATGTCATTAAATGTAGTTTTTAAATACGTTCTTCGTAATGTAAATGCGATCTTACAAGACTTTTATGCAGACATAATAGTTTCCTTAGATCTATCGCTAAAATTTCTTTTTATTATCCCAAGCATCCTATTAGCTTTTTTACTGCCTGACTACACTGTTTATCCCACTTCAAATCTTTACTCACAATTACTCCCAAATCCTTTTCTTCA
>Ga0056128_1004914_pt1 | contig 16780 bp, 10 predicted proteins | sample WorMetLIZISLAND2_FD_71113 | JGI IMG/M metagenome (GOLD analysis project Ga0056128, IMG submission 71113) | Marine gutless worms symbiont microbial communities from Max Planck institute for Marine Microbiology, Germany - Olavius geniculatus... ... | reverse complement strand
AAACTGGTGTTGTAGATTGAACATTTTTTCACGCTGAAAAATCGGTAAGCGGTCATGTTAAAAAATCTATAACTTCGTCATTTTTCAATGGAATCAAATTTTATTTGGCATTTAGCCGTAAAATAATTTAGTAAATAAATCTGTAAATTTTCAGATTAAAATGCTAAACGGTTGCTGAGAAAACAGTTAAAAACTTTAGGGGGCTACTTTTTTCTGCCGCACCCTGTATGGCCACAAACATGCGCCGGTGTCGGCCCCCAAAATCTTATAAATAGCCGAACGCACAGAGTTCCTTTCGACATTCTGCTTAAGTGCGTAGTCGGTGCGGACGCTTTCGATCTTCGACCGAAAACCACGGAACCGAACTAGTCTTATAGTTGTAGAATCGTCGTAGGACTAAGCGAAACACCGAAGCTTAGCTTCGGCATTAGGTTCTTGGTCTCATAACCGAAAAGCAAAGCTTAGCTTCGTTATTAGGCTTTTCTATAGCAAAACGAAGACTTGCTTCGTCACCCCTACCCGAACAAAAACTAGCTTCGTTTTTCGGTTTTCCCGTAGAACCGAAGCTTAGCTTCGTCACTTGACATTCCGACTGCAATCGGAAGATTCGCTTCGTGTCTTCTCCTCTTCGCCGAAATTGGCTTCGTCCAGTAGCAACTCTTTGTTCAACAGGACCCACCGCCCATTGTCATGGGTAACCGATTCGGCATCTCTTCGGGCCCCGAATACGAGGTCTCCCGTGATAAAAATGTTAAATTCGTTGAAGGGGAAAACGGTCGGATTTACATATATACCCCAAAAATCATGCCAAGTAAACTTTTCTGTGGTGACGGTGATGACGTCAGAATGGGCAATTTGCAAAGCTTCTACTTTCCAAAAATTCTATATCTTCCCTGAACAAATTTCTGGCTGTGTCCTTGGTCCAGCTCATTGTATACGGCTTATTGTTCAGCCAGCACATCTATAGGGCTTCACAAATCAAAGTAGTGTAGTGATGGTAATGGCACTGAGAGCAAGGCGTGTGTGATCAATGTACTTGACAGCGTAAGCAGTGGTACGCTCTGCCGTCGCTGGTGTTAGCTGCGCAAGCTCTGTCCAGCGCTTTGCTCTGCTTCGTACTGCCAGAAACACGCGATCGTCCTATCCTCGACACTGTCAAACAACTTCAACAGTACGTTGACCTACAGTGGAGTCTGTTTTGGCTGTTTTGGTTAATAAAATATGTACACATATGTACGAGTGTACGTATATGCTATAGTCAGTCACTCATTTAACGTATTTCAGTCCAATGACCACTGAGCCACCGATCGAGCTAGACCAAATCTACAACAAATCGGAGTAAGTGGAACTGGGGTAAAGCGAGAATGTGATTTGTTGTTTGTTGACAGAAATGCCCCTGTACAGACGACGACTGCGTGCAATGACGTTGAAACACAAAGCCGGAGTGACGCTTATGACACGCATCTGTGAGAGTTCATCGTTTAACGACTAATGACCAAACATCGTCAGCCAGTGCCTTCGTCGCAGTGCACCGTCGTACGTAATACCCCGTTTACACGATCCAGCAAAAGTCCAGCAAACGTCCAGCAAATGTATTCAAAATACACGTGCTAATTGCTCGACGTTTGCTGGACGTCTGCTGGAAGTTTGCTGCTATAGGCCTATGTTATAATGGACGAGCCAGCTCGATGTTTTCTGAACGTTTGCTGGATCATGTAAACGGGGTATAACAGACACGTGCATACCGGTTTCAACAGCGTCTGGTCGCTTGTGTCTACTTCATGTTCACGCCGTGACCTCATAATTCCACGCTGTCGACTGTCGCGATACGGATCACGCAACTTTTTCGTGTCTGGTGCAGCAGCATGGAACTCGCTGCCAACAGCTGCCCCCCGACACTTAAGGCTATCGTCATATTTTTCCCGTTTCTGCAGTCATTTTGAAACTCAACTGTTTAGCAGGACTTGCGTAGAGTTAATTCACTTCAGCGCGTTCGTAGTATTTCAAGAATGGGCGAACATAAGTTCTCATACTGATCTTGGTGCCGATCCGGTTTATGTATCCGAGTCTCCAGGATCTAAATTCAGCAAAAGGACATAATAGTCCTTTTGCAACCAGCCAGCCAATTGACAGCGACTTCGTGGATTAAAACGGTCGGGGCAGTAGTTGCAATTTACTAACAGACCACTGTAATTTTCGACGTAGGAGATATCGGTGTTCAAAACTTCCAATTTGCTTTTAAATTTCCTGAATTTTTGGGTTCTTCTAGCTCGATCTTACGTCTTAAAAATTATTTTAGGCAGCTGAAATCTAAGGAAAGACAGTTATCCCTGCTCCCCAGCGACATTGCTATATTGTCAATTAATATATTCCAACAAACAACAATAGATCTGTTAGACTGTTTCTGACATCAATACCGTTATAATACCAATACGATTTTTTCGCAACACGTATAACACATTTTCAATGATGTACACCGTGTCGGGAAAAGTCTGCAGTATTTTTGCATAACGTTAACGCAGATAGGTGCAATTTCATAATTCGTGGCGTTAATTAGGCTATCGCGATACTTCATTCTCCTAAAACACACACACATTTTTCCTCTACAATAAACGGACTAGGCCTAATAGGTTTGCTGACGTAATTATGGCGTCATCGAAAATGCTGCTTTGGACAAACGTCAATTGGATTGTGCAGAGATTTGGTCAGAAAATTGAGGCGTTTCTCAAATTTGTAACCAAAGCTGTAAGCTGGATGAGTATTGTTAAGAGGAGAGTTATGTATTTTAGCAAGCTGTTGTTCAAGTCCAATGCGAAAAATTCAGTCGTGGACAAGTTGAGAGTCTCCCGGAATTGGAGCATGGAGATGCCCGAAAAATTGAAGAAATAGATCCCTGGCCGTTGTGCGGCGTCCCGTACGAGGTAGCGAGCTTGCGCCAGGCCTAGAAGATGGTATTGGTGATGTTGACTGTTTTTTACGCGAGCTTCTTGGACGCGGACAGTGTGCCACTGCGACTCTCTGTGATTCTCGGCAGTCGACTGCCGGCACCGCTAGATGGCGTTCTGCTCGACCTGCTGCTGCTCCTACTGTTGACTCTGTCGTCAGTCTGTTCCTTCATCAATCTGTGCATCAATATGCCTGCTGGTTCTGCCGTTAGATCTGTCCTCGCTTGGACTTTCAGGATGCCCCTGTACCAGTTTTTTTAACAGCCTACATGCTACAAGTTTTCTTGCTGTTGGCTCTGTCTTCTGCCTGGTCCGTGACGCTGTTGAAAAGTGTCTTGACTCGTCTGCCGTGTTCCAGCTGAGACGAACGGCTGCTGAATCGTCCCAGCTCCAAACAACCAAGTCTACGCTGATGCAGGGAAGCAACACACAACAAGGTTACTCCACTAGAAACTGTCACCACCCCAGCATGGAAACTACCGTTGGAGCGTCCCAGTAAGGATGGCATTGAAGTGTCCTTTGACGCTTTTGTTCCAGCTGAGATGAACGGCTATTGAAGCGTTCCAGCTCGTTGCTGACTGCGGACAATTCTTTCTTCAGAGCGTCTAGACACTGCGTCAGTTGCTCGTTCTCGCTGTCCTTCAACTCAACCTGTAGCCAAACAGATATGCACACACTTGTGTAAACTACGTAACGTAAACGAAAACTCCTTCTCGCCATAAAACCCGAAGTGCGGAGTTTATCTTTGTTTCCTTAGTTCTCAGCCAAGCACCAGTTTACACTGCCAGACCACGGATACGGGGCTAGTGCATCGCGCGTTGCCTGTTCACGATACAGCTTTCACTGGTACTCACTGCGCACTACCCACGGAAGGATGGCCGTGACGAGTTGACCTGGATGCCTAAAGGAGAAAAAATTCAGATAGAGTCAAAGTTATGACGGGCAATTGCTCACACGGTGGTCCAAAAAACCGGCACAATGTTTTTATACGCCAATAACTTCATCAAATGTAAACTGATGTTCAAAATTCCTTCACTCTCGGAATCAGGAAAAAAATCTGCAGCAACACTATCACTAAAAATCTCACCACATCTCAAGTGTGTAGCTACACTATTTAGCGAAATATCAGTGTCGTAAAAGCGACAATTAAAAACAAGGCGATGTCTGTAACAACACACTGTAAAAGAATTAACGACAAAAAACAACCTGTTTATTATCTCAGTCATTGTCTAAAGCAACTGTCACATCTCGCAGTTTTCTCATCAAATGATTGATGTGTTCGCCTTGCTGCTGGACGACACGCTCAAGCCGGCGATGCACTGACCAATGGCGCGATCAGCGAAACGCTGCGACGGTTTGCCCTACTCAGTGACGATCGCCTTCTTTAGCTGGTTGATTGTCGTGAAATTGTCATCGTTGATAGACCATCCATGGAAGGACACCCAAACAGCATAATCGACCGGATTTAAGTCCATGCTGTTTGGGGGCCACGTCAGGCCATTGGTCAGTGTCGTCGCCGACTTAAGTGCGATATCTGATATTTCACAAGGTAGTGTAGCGACATATACGGGGTGTGGTAAGGTGCGGGGGCCAGTTTTACTACAAATTTTCTTCTGATTTTGGCAGTAAAAGAACTTTGAAAATCGGTTAATATTTGGTGAAGTTATTGGCGTATAAAAACATTGTGCCAGTTTTTTGGCCCACCCTGTAGCTTGAGAACACTGTAAAATGTGACTTACTCTGGCTCTGAGTTCGTCAACCTCTTTCTGTTTCTTGGCGAGAGTCAGATCCTTCTCTCGCTGCGCCAGCCGGATGTCTTCTTGCAGTTTGTCACCGGTTTGTCTGGCCTGAACGATCAACTCCTCACATTCGTTCGACTCTTGCTTCTTCTTCTCAATGTATTTACTCAGCTTCACGTCGACGCCGTCTGCTGCCGCTGCTTTCCCTGTTTGCGAGTAAGCAAGTAAATAAACAAATCCATAAAATATTTTGAAAAACGCGTTTTAACAGTTAGAACCACAGTCGCCCGTGTTCTAAGCACCGGAACAAAAAAGTTTTTTTTTGCAATTTGTAACGGGAATTTTCTCTGGACTATAGATTTAGGTAAGCCTTCTGTTCATATGGTTGCACTTTTTTCTAGTCATCCATTTACTTAATTTCAATACATAATACACACTGTAACGCACGAATCGTCACGTTACATAAAGTAATTGTATTTAGATTTACTTAAAATTTGCGTGCAGTGACAAACTTAAAAAATGATTTAGTAGACTAAAATTTAGTCAATATTTCAAAGTAAAAAACCGTCAGTTTTTTGAGTCAGCGTTTTGAAACGTACGTCCTTTTTCATCAAACGCGCTGCGCGCTTTTCAACGTTTTAAAATGCTTTCTCTATTTTAAAGCTATTATTAGTTACGCCTATACACACAAATGACGTTAAATCAACATGAAGAATTTTTTAATTTTTTTAATAGTTATTATAACTCTCCAACTCTTCCCGTCCTCGGTCGGATCTCTTTTCCCATGGGTATCCGGATCTACTCCGTTAGCAAAAGCTAGACGATTGCCTATGGTGGGAGGTGGGTTCGTGTTAGACGAAGGTTCACTACGATGATGAATTCTGGCAAAAACGAAATAAAGGTGGAAACGGTGAATGTAAGAATGACGATCACTTTTGCTCAATGAGGACTGACTTTACTTGACGAAATCACTCTAATTACTCAAATCTTCTCGTTCTTAACTTGGAAGTGGGTTCGGGCGCCTTGTTGTATGAATGCGAAGAGGGGAAGGAAATATTCCTTCGAAACTCCTCTAAATTTAGAATGAGAAATTGGAGCGGAGTAGAGTAAAACTACCCGTCTTCAACGAAAGAATGAGTTAGGAACCGAGAAATATGATCAGCGGAATCGCAGGAGTGAGCGGCAACTTAGAAAGAATGCTAAAGATCGAGGGAAGGTTCTCCGATAGAGGCGAGGTGTTCAATAGTGGCGTTGCATTCGCACGTAGTTGAAAGAGGAGTCCCAGACTCCTTACTCTGACCTTACTCTGAAAGAGTGCCCTTTTATTTTAGAGTGCCCTTTTTCTTCACTTTTCGAGAGTGCCCTCTTATCTGCCCTCTTTGAGAGTGCTCTCTATCTTCACTCTCTGTTGGCACTATTTAGAGTGCCCTCTATTGGTCTCCTTTATCTGGGAGGATCCTCTATCTTCCTCTATTTAGAGGGGCTTCTATAGGCCTATTTATTTTCGTAGAGTACTCCTCTATTTAGAGTTTACTCTAACCTTTGTGATGAGTGTCCTCTACACTTCTCTATTTAGAGAGGAGTTCCGTCCACGCTGGCCAGGACTTAATGTAACGTAATTTTGGAAAATATACCAGACTTAGAAAATAAGGATTAAAATAGGTAACTTTAGAGGCAAATATCTCCGCCGTTAGTGGACCGATTTAGATGCGGTTTGAAGCGTTAGAAAGGGGAAGATTAGGGGTTTGTAACGGAGTAGAGTGTTTAATATAATGTAGCCTAAAAAAAGGTAGAATTTAAAGTAAATTAGAGATAAGTAGAGACCTCAACCGTTACATTATGCCAGTGAGTGCTGCGGAAGCGGCCTACCAGTAAATCCGGTACTTTTGACGTTGTTCGGTTGCTGTTTGTTGTTGCTGGTGTCAGCTCCAATCCTCTTCATCACTTTGTCCTTCTCGTCGCCGATGTTGTCTCGCTCCAGACAGCTCTGACCGGACATCTGGATGAGGCAGCCTAGCTGCACCTCCAGCCTCTGTATGGCAGGTAGATCCCGAAACACGTCGCCGGTACATCGCGCGACGCTGATCACGGCGCGGTTTTTGAAGCTATGCGCGCCGTTCGTCTCGATAAACGACTCGATGTCACGTGAAACCGCGTATTCGTTCCAGCGAGTCTCCCTGATCTGTCTGGCGCTACAACGCTGTAGCCTTTAAAGGATCCTTTACAGTTCCTATCGAGCTGAACTACGAACCACTCCATGTAGCAACTCAATTATGACTTTCGTTTTAACTTTAGTCTCAATAAACGACTCGATGTCGGCGGACATTCTAAGCGACTCCGTGTCTATCGTGTTACTGTGTCTCGTCGCCGCGTCCAACAGCGACGTCAGTCGCCCGAACTGCTTCTCCCAGATGTCCCTCGTATCGGGTCTCCAGAACTTACGAGACGTTGTAGACTTTCTTTTCGGTTTCCAGTTCTCGAGTGTAGACATTCAAGTCCGCCGCAAAAAATGCCAAGCTTAGTGATAAAGATGCTGAAGTATGAAGCTCTCGAACCTTGTCTTGCGACCGACTTTTTCCCAGTTCTCAGAAACTGAAGTTTCGAGTGTGGGCGTTCGTGTCTCTGCCAGATGTCCCTTTTATATGACGCTCATGTCTCGTAGCCTTCACGGTAAAGCCGATAAAGTCTTGAATACATAGGACCTTTGAAACAGTAATAGTTGTTTCGGTTAAATTTCGAAGTTACGGACATTGAAGTCTCGAGCGTAGACAGTGAATTATGAAGTCCCTCTGCCAGATGTCCCTTGTGCACTGCGACTTGCAGTTGAGCAGAGAGTGAAGTCGTTTCTTCTCGAGCTCCGACAGTCGGCGCTCATTGCCGAACTCTTTAAACACGATTCGTCCGTTCTCCCGCGGGTTAATGAACAAACAAACAAACAAACGAATAAATCAATAACCGATCAACCAACCAACCAATTAATCAATAAATCAATTCGTCCGTTCTCCAGGTCGATCGCCTCGCTGATGATCTGTTTGCCGTTCTCACACTCTAGCTCGGTTCTGAGTTCATCCAGCAACCACGTGTTGGTCGACTCCAGGACCTCACACATCGATTGACTCTCTCCCTGGCTGGACCACACACGCAGCTTCTCCTGCAGTCCAGGACCTCACACAGTCTGTGCATGTAGTCGTCTTTCCAGTTCTTGCGTAGAGCAGTCAGCAGCGCCATCACTTTGTCCTTTCTGCTCGACGCCTGCAACACGTTAATAATAATAACACTGACAGGAACTTCTAACGCGCCATGACATAGACCTATGGCAAATCCTTTCCTTTTTTCCGTGTAATCAGTGGTGTAGTCAAAGAGAAACGGAACAGAATGCTCCCCCAAAAAATATTTTGGGAAGAACGTCGTTTCCCCAAATAATATCAGACAACGGGAAACGATGGTATAATAGCGTTTACCAAATTGCAATATCCTGAGATAAAGTGCTAAAATTGTCCTTTTATTTGGATATCTAAAAATAAAAATAATACGAAATTTGGTCACCAGATGTTTTTACGAGATGCTAAAATACTATAAAATACGTATGCGGCCGACGCTTTGCCCGCGGACCCCATTGACGAAACTGACAAAGCTGGATTTTAAAAAAGTCTACCTCTAACGGAAAGGGAAAAGAGAGGGGAAACGTTTCCCCAAACCAAAAAAAATATTACCACACAACTGCGTATATTATGTCGTAAATCCGGTAACTAATAATGCTTTCTAAAGTCACCCATTCATTCTAACCCAATTTGGAGATAAAACAGTACAGGAATTGAGAAAGCGCTAACGGAGAGGAGAAAAAGAAAAAAAAAGAAAAAAAAATGTGGAAGTCTTAAAGACTAAAACCCTGGTGCAAAAATGTATATCAATCATTCAGTCAATCTTTATTACGTCAAGCACATGCATGCAAATTGACGACGTAGAAATTAAAAAAAACACAAACGCGTCGATAAAAAATTAAAGTTTTATCTAACTACATAAAACGCTAAAATGCGGTCACCCTATTAATGACGTCGACATCAGACAGACGTAGCGGAGCATCATCTTTATCATCATCATCATTATCATCATCATCATCATCGTCAGCAGCAGCAGCAGCAGCTAGTGACTGCAGTAAAGTGTCGGTGATTATCAGTTCTTCCGTGAACAGTTGCTGCTTCAGCTCCAACGCTCTCTGTGCCGCTGATAACTTCGCCGGTTTCTTCGACATGTCGCCGCCGTCAACGAACTGCGTGTGGTAAATTGTTAATTACGCTTGATTGATCACTAGGAAATGACACAACTAACTAACGGCGATAATCAGGCACCGACCTGAAGCAAATGTAGCAAACGTGCATTTGCTAATTAGGTCGGTGCCTTTAGGCTAAAACACACTCGGCTCGCACCCATACTGGTTTCACAACTGACGGCGGCAGTCGTACATGACAAAGCTAACGACAGTGTAGTCAATGCGAGCTGAGCATAGATAAGTATGTTAAAACCATTGTCTGGAGTGGGATACGTTCATGCTGCGTACCAAGGACGTAGAGAGCGACCGCGGGGCCCGGTGACAACATTATGGGGAGAAAATATTCGAATTTTGCTTTTTAATATGGCGCATTCTGTTGTACTTTATATTTTGATCGACGGCGGGGTCCCCAAACGTCGCGAGACCCGGAGTAACTTACCCCTACCCTCCTTCTCGACGGGCCTGCTGCGTAGCACTTGCGTACTCACCCATAATCCCATGTTTCGATTGTCTGCACGTGTACGCCTTCTAAGTAAGTAACACGTTGATTTAAATGCTGCATATTACTTTTAGAAAATAACCTCTAATGCGCTGGTCAGGAAGTTATCCTAGAGACTGGAGAGTAATTTATTGTATTGTACTCGCGAATAGCTTTAATGTAATATACAATGACTGAAACAAGACGTGTTACCTGATTATGGCAAAATGCTTACGAAAACCAACGAAAAAATCTTGTTTTTGCCTGCTACTGTAGGAAGTTACAGCCGCTGTCTAGCAGGCACGCCCACAAAGCTGTAGCAATTTGGAGACTTGCAGCGGTGTGTGTGTGAGTTGTTTCTAATAAACCCTGCGACGCGATGCTACCTGGTCGTCATAGCAACGCATCGATTAGTTGCAGCGTCAACGACTGGCTGAATGGACCAGCGACGGATCGTCTAGCGTCACGGGCGGAGTGTAGGCGTACGTAGTGCTAGAAAAAGTGGGGGAGTCTTCCTCAAAATTTTACGTTTTGCGATGTGTTTTGGAGACGCAAAAATATGAAAATAGACTACGATATAATTAGGCCTACTACACTGTGGGCCAGTAAAAAACGTGGCACTATTTTTGTCCATATATTCGTCAACTGACAGATTTTCAAAATTCTCTCACTGACACTTTCTGCAGACAATTTGCGTTAACGTGATTATTATACATCCCACCACATTGTAAATGCGTTTCTACACTACCTTGTGAAATATGAATGTATGACAAAACTAACGATATTAACAAACATTTAGGTAAATGGAAAAAACACTTCAGACCAAGCGGACCAACACTGCGGTGAATGATTCGCATGACACTAGGCTGTGTTAGACTTACACAGTTTAGTGCCATTCAGCTCAATGTTGGTCTGAGGTGTTTTCTTTCAGTTTTACCAAAATATTTGTTTATTATCATTGTTATAATATGCATATTTCATTTATGTTTCACAAAGTAGTGTAGAAACGCATTTACGGTGTAGTGGGATCTATAATAATCACATTATCGCAAATTGTCTGCAGTGTTTGCCAGTGAAAGAATTTTGAAAATCGGTTAATAATTGGCGAAGATATGGACAAAAGTAAAGTGCCATGTTAAAAACAAAACAATACATTCAGAATAATTTAAATTAGTAAGTTTTTCCGCTACAGAAACTATTGCTAAGTAAAAATGGGGAAATATAGACAGATCGACCAAGAACAAATTAAGAGACCTAAACTTAAGTTATACACAATATATAGACATCACCATCTACGTCTGGCTTATCCAGCACATTTCACCAAAATAACGAGGACGGGAAACGCGCTTGCTCCCAAGAAACAGGTGGGACCGTGTCTCCCCTATTCCCGCCCCATTATACACGGCTGTTCATTGGCATAGGCAATTAATAAAGGCGGCCTCACATTGCAAAGATGAGGCTTATAGCACTGCCCCAGTCCCTGTCTCCCACGTTTCCGACGGTCTATAGCAGCGGTTACGCGTAAAATAGGCTAAAACATTTACCCAAATGTTTTTTCACGACGTGAACAACGTATAAAAAGGACATTGTGTTACTTTTCCAAAAATGAACGAAAACTAAATCGTGCGAAAAAAACTGCGATATAAACTTTGTTTTAAAGAATGGGGACGCCTGTTAAGCAGGGATGGAGTCCTTGACCTCGACTAGTCCCTGTCCTTGACTAGTTTGCTGCTATGCACATAATTCGTCATGATTACTACTATATTTAGGCCGACTCAACAGATCAATGAGTCTGACCCGCAACCCGCACGGCAACGTAGCGAACTACCTGCGACAAATGTCTGTTGTTGAATATATGTGCTCGCATTAGTAATGTAAGACTTCTTTCTACACAGGTGTACCAAAAAAAAACAACGCATGTTGCAAAGACAATTTTAAACCATTCGCTGCAAAATTGTTTCTTTTTGTGGCAAGACGTTTGGAGTACGATTTCGTTTTTATCTTGTTAATACCGTCAAAAAATTGCCTGACGTTTCTTTGACTATTTGGCCGTCTATAGCTGGCCGTCTGAATCTAAATTCCGCGAATTAGTTAACTTGCGATTTTTGGCGACAAATTGCAACGGCGGAATGCTACGGCTGAACGCTTCGCGTCTTGATGATGATGATGAAGGCACTCGGCAGCAGCCCTATACATATCATACCTCCACAAAATTTAAAAAAACGACAATGCTGATGTGAAATAGTGCTTTAGTGAGACGCCTCGTAGCGTCCCCCCTTTTCAGCGGCTCAGTTACTCTAATGCGGATCTGCGCGACAGCAAATTTTTCCTTAGTAGTTAATTATCTTTTTTGTTTGCTACACGCGCTTGAAATAAAAGATAAGTGATTGACTAAGCAAAAATTAATAGTCTTTAAATGATGATATATGAAGCCTACAAATGAGCCATTGATTTTGTGAAATTGTGATGCATGTGACGAAACGGTTTCCGTTGTGAACTGCACACGCAATGCTACCAGCGTTGGTTATTTTGAGTAGAATGTTTGACAGCTGCGAAACACGGAACATTAAATTGCCACCTTCAAACTTGCGTGTTGTTAGCGTACTGCGTGACAGTAACGCAATATTCATAAAGCAATTGCATATTAAAATTGTGCCTGTTTTTGCGTAACACCCTGTAGGCTTTCGGTGGAGGGGGGGGGGTGAGTGAGTAGGGTTTAACATCCCACCCGACACAGTACATAGGTCATTTCAGGGACGGCCTTTTCAGGCAGAATGCACACAAACACAATAATGGAGCGGTAAGTTTAAACTTTACAATAAACAGAAAGTTTAACCTTTACAGAAACACAAAACACAAATATGAGGTTAAGCTAAAATTGGAGGGTATGCCTACAAAATGTTATTGACCAAGATGTCGACTGAAGGTTAATTTTGTTGTTCAGCTATGCCCTATTCTTGAGCCAACTGTAACAAAAGCTCCACAGAGCAGTCGATTGCTTTATCATGCTGTCGTCATAACAGGCCACATTATGGGCCCTGCCCGTAGATCTGTCCGTCCAGCTCCTAACTAAAAAAACGAAAAGGCGTAGAAAAACGGAAATCGGCGCGAAAGTTCGCCCGGGTAGAAGTAACCAGTAGGCCAGTTTTCAGCTCAAACACTCTAGGCCTTGCGCTGCTCTATGCGTACGGGACCAAAAATATGTCAGCATTCGGCCAGCATACTTTTCTAATTTTTTTAACAGTTTTACACAAATGTGCACCCAAGGCTAGCTTGCAGGAACAACAAAACGACAATTAACAGCACTGATAGCAGCACATTTAATCCACACACAGACAGACGGAGAGACTCGTTACGTGAATTACATGTTATCAGTATCAGACTACACACGCAGTCAGTCAGTTCATTCAAATACAGGGTATACTACATAAGCACTCTGCGGACACTGACAAAACTCCCCAGCATTCCCATGTCACTCCACCCAAAACAACACATCCGCGATGGGCCTAAGAAAAAACGGAATGACTTTAACAGCAAGGAGCACAATGACCAATCGATTATAATTTTATTCAGCAAACGGCCTTACCAGAAGAGGGGAAAAAATTCAACTTTTGAGGACGTTAAACTTTCAACTGATCTTATGGAAAACCCCCACTTTTCACACATCAATCTATCTGTGACATCCCTCCTACTTTGCCAGTACGAGGGTCATCCCAAAAGTTACCGGCCTCGGCATATTAAACAATAATATTTTCAACAATCTATACATCAGTGAAATGCACATCCTTTACGAACTCTAATGAGTCGGTTGCGGATATGACGTCGTTGTAAATTATGGCGTCATATAGCTCTAAACCGAAGCGATTTGAAGCGCTAATGCAAACAGCATAGAATCAGGCTTACTGTTGCATGACAATTTTCCAGTCTGTAGCTAGGTTTACTAAAGTGGAGTCATGTGGCATCTGATTTTGTGAAAGCCCTAACAAATACGTTTGTGAATTCCTCATTTGCATTTGTGAATATAAAATAGCCTACATTTGCGCTAGCTGCAAATAAAAGCATTTGAGTCATTTATGACTTTATGCAGATACGAGGTGCATTCAAAAAGTTTTTAGCCTCAATATATTGGAACTAAAATTGTTATTGTCTATATATCAGTAAAAGGTACTTACCTTGTGTATTCATGTAAGCATATTATGGAAGTGACGTTGTTGTAATTTATGACGTCATAGAGCATTAAGCTGAAACGATTTGGTGCGCTAACAAAAGCAGCATTCGAATCAGGCTGATTGTTGCATGAAACTTCTCCAGTCTGTAGCTAGATTTACCAAAGCGGGGCTCCTTGGCATCTGATTTTATGAAAGCCCTGATATCTAAGTTTATGAATTTCTCATTTGGGTCCGAAAATATACTATAGCCTAATCTGTGGTAGCCGTAAATCAAAGCACTTTAGGTAAAATACGATGCAATGCCAATATCTGATGGTATCAAACAAATTTATTAAAAATTTAGCTGTTAGTTATATCAGTTGTGTTAATGAAAGGCCAACCAGAATTTGTGACTAGTTACGTGGGCCCCTGATGGGCAGGGGGACTGGGACGGGCCCGAGAGCAAGCCCTGCGCAATTTCCCTAAATTTCAGCACCGCAGTCCAGTCCAAGGTCTACAGTTACCCAGCTGGCTGTTCATGACTAGAGACTTTTACACCAAGACTACCCTGCATACAGCAACGACCTTACCCCCAGTCACTATTATCTGTTTTAAAATCTGAAATCTGATAATGATGGTGTCCGCTATCCATGATGATGAATGACTCAAGCCTCTTTCGTTTGACGCTGGAAATCAGTTCCATTTAATGCTCTGTGACGTCATAAATTATAATGACGTCATATCCGCAACCGACTCATTAGAGTTCGTAAAGGATGTATGTTTCATTGATGTATAGATTGTGGAAAATATTGCTGTCTAATATGTCGAGGCCGGAAACTTTTGGGATGGCCCTCGTATATACGGCTAGTACAACACTATAACCACAACTGAAGTTCAAATACACCAATTTCAACAACAAGTGCATGCACGATCTTATTTGCTAGCAGTTTTCCAGCAAAGTTTCAGACGAGTGGCATAAATCAGACAAGCAAACTAAACGTAAATAAACTATTTCGAGCCAAAGCAAAATAAAATAAACCACATATCTACACAGATGCACAGATGTACATATGATGATTATGCTACAAGCCAATTATATACAAGTAAACATGCTGTCTGAAGTATAGAATGTGCCGCTGAGGAAAATACAAATGATCGATGGTCTCAAACCTCCGACGAGAACTGTGCTGCTACCTGGCAAACAAAACCGAGTCTCAGTGTATGCCCCATCTTCTAATGCAAAAGAATCTTGGGTCATCTAGAATCAACGAAAGGATCGTCGCCACCAAAATCCAATCACTTCCTCCTTGGATCATGCCCAACCCTCCGAAAAATTCCATCAAAATCGGTTTGAAACTTTTTGAATTATCTTGTACACACAGATACAGACTCAAAATATAATCACGTTGAGCAGCAAAAGCAGATTCAGTCAATCTATGAATTGTTTATTTGAAGCAATGTACAAATGATTCCTAGAAGAACTCTTCATGTGGACACAAGCATATGGAAATAAATAAAAAGTCTTCACAGAAAGGCTAAATCACTCAGTAGTTTAAACTAGAGGCTAACTAGGCAGATGAGATGCACAATAAGTGCTCTAGCTATATCAAGAGTGCAAGGAACACTACAAAAAGGTGCAATTAACCACAAAAATAACCGACTACAAACAACTGCAAATTGCAGTATCAGTTCAGATCAACTAGGACAAGACAAGTTAGGCTTATAACAGCAGCAAACACACTGATATACTCTACTCTCAACAAGCTGATATACTTATTCGGAGTCAAACTAATCAATTACATGCAGTTATTAAGAAGCTTCAGCAGTGAAGTTGTTATGAGCCTGGAACAATATTCCATAAGATGTTTATTCCTTCTATAATTAATTTAAGTAATATTACACTACTAGAAATTTGGGGCAAAGCCCAACATGAGTCCGCCCGGCGCCCTAAGTCCGATTGGGGGAAATTAGGGGGAAGGGTAAAATTTTCTCGGCACCAAAGTCACATAGCCCGAACTCAAATGCATTGGCATACACCGAACTCGCATTGTCGACTTAGGGTAGGTCAACATGAGCACTTATAACTTTGTTCGTAGTGAACGAAATTTCACAAATTTTTTTTGTTCAACGCCCAAAAGATCGTTTTCATCAACGCCGTTTACATATTGTCGCTATCTTCATCGGTTCCAGAGATATTTGCGCTCAAACTCGAAAGTTGTTGTAAATCGCACCGATTTTTGCACGTTTTTTGCCCTCCCAAATTTTAAGAGGGGCAGTGCCCCCAAAAGTTGTACTTGCGTTAACACCCCCACCTAGAGACACGTCAAGTGCCAAAGTTTCGTCAGGCTACACCCCCTAACTCCGAAGTTATAATGGCTCATTTATTCCATTTTAAGCCAATTTTTGACCCCTCTTTGAAAAAAGTTGTAAGGGGGCCCCCGTCCCCAGTGGGGAGTGTGCTAGTAAGACTTGGTCATTCTCTAACGCGTGTAAAAATTTGGGGGCACAGCACCCCCTAGGGGCCGAAATATGGTCTTCCGAAAAATTTGATTTTGGTGGGTAAACATTAGCCGTGGAATCTCTGATGTTAGTGTACTGAAGTTCACACAATTTTTTTTATTCAGTGCAGAATTAACTGCATTTGATAACGCCGTTTACCGCTTGTCGATATCCCTATGCAGTTCAGAGATATTTGCACTCAAAGTCGAAAGTTGTCATTAAACGTACTAAATTTTGCGCATTTTTTGCACTCCCAAATTTTAAGGGTGCGGTGCCCCCTAAAAGTTGTACCCGCGTTATCACCCCCATCTAGCACCACGTCACGTGGCAAAGTCTCATGAAGCTACTCCCTTTGGCTCCAAAGATCCTTCGTCTAATACGCTACATTTTAAGGCAATTTTTGACCCCCTTTTGAAAAAAATTGTAAGGGGGGCCGCCGTCCCCGGTGGGGGGTGCGCTAGTAAGACTTGGTGATTCTCTAGCGCGTGTAAAAATTTGGGGGCGCAGCATTCCCTAGGGGTCGAAATATGTTCTTCCGAAAAATGCGCTTTAGGTGGGTACGATTTCACATCGAGATCTCAAAGGTCACTGGACCAAACTTCACCGGACTTGTTTCGCCTAACGCAGGAGGAATCGCGGTAGACGGAATAAAAATCCGATTTTGAATATCTTCATCCGTTTCGGAGATATTCGCCGCCGAA
>Ga0056128_1004913_pt1:12500-16782 | contig 16782 bp, 12 predicted proteins | sample WorMetLIZISLAND2_FD_71113 | JGI IMG/M metagenome (GOLD analysis project Ga0056128, IMG submission 71113) | Marine gutless worms symbiont microbial communities from Max Planck institute for Marine Microbiology, Germany - Olavius geniculatus... ... | reverse complement strand
GTGTCTGACGCCATTGTTACTATCGCTGCCCACCGCTGCCTATCTAGGGCAGCGTGGCTTAACTCCTGCAGGGTTGCCCCACACCACTGCTCAGTGTCATCTGACCATTCTCGGAACACTTTCTTACCAAAGTACAATGATGAGATAAATTTCAAATTATTTAGATTCCATACGTTTTATGAATAACTTTATGCACTCCATTGCGCTCTGTATGTACAGTAAGTAACTGCTGTTTGTCTTTATATTTGGCCATTGGCAGGCGTCGAGAAGATCCCCTGAAAAATGATTCAATGGTCCAGGAAAATCCCGGAAATTTTTTTTATGGTATTTTCTGTCGGTAAAGTTATGGGAACCGTGTGCAATTTTCTTGCAGGGTGGAGACGTGCTGTGCGAGGGTCGCGACGATGCCAAAGAATTTGCGAGCATCAGATCGGCGATGAAAGTACTCACTTACACTGATCGCGAGATCGCAGATATACTTCACGTGCTGGCCGCGCTGCTACACCTGGGCAACATACAACATCGAGGTAAATACCCCGTAAGGATATCATCATCATCATCATCATCATGAATTGATTTACGTGGTATAAGTGCAAACTGGACTGCAAGAAAACGTTGCAACACGATAAAAACGCACACACTAAAAAATAAATAAAACAAAAGATAAGACGATAGGACCAAAACACGGATAGTCCAGTCACACGCCGTATGGTCGACGGAATAAAAATGTTTTCGGTTTATGCCGAAAAGTTGAAAGTGATGTAGCAGATGTGACGTCACCCGGCAGTGCATTTCGCAACTTGGCAGCAATAACAGGAAAAGTCCAATCATCAAGTGTCGAGTGGAACCACCAAAGGTAAAAAAAGGTCGTCAATTTGTATAGCGCATCGTCACAAACACGCCTCTAATGCGCTTTCGTCACTAACCAGAGCCGCCTGCCGCACGGCCACCGTGTGCAGCCTGCAGACAGAGGCTGGCGCAGTGGCCGGCTAGGCAAACCCAGTCAGCTGTACCAAGGTTTCCACCTTCCGTAACCAATATAAATGAGTTACTACTTATTTTTTCGTCCCACGAAGGGTAGAAGGCTGAGTCGACCAAGGCTGCAGTAGACGCCGAACGTAATCTTTGTTTTGAGCGCAGGTCACATACACTCGTGAAGTCGCTTGAGAGGACGAAGACTGTGAAGACAGTGATATGTCGAGACGCACAGGATAGAACGCGGAGTTGACCTGGGTTATATTTTTTGATATACTCAGCTATGCTTACTTGGCAGACTGATACTTGATTAACTACCCAGGAGGGAGAGGAGGCTGAGTCAACCTGCCAGATTGTGGATACAATTGGCGTATTGGTTCCACTGCATTGCTGCTCCCACTGTCAGGAATACTCTTTGTGAACACTAGAGCTGCTGGTAGTTTAGAAACTTTTACATTTTGACTCAAAACTGAACTGCTCATTATAGCCTAATCCGCCTGGTTCATGCTGGCACCACTACAGCACTTCCGATTTACAGAAGAATGTGACGTTATTCATAGCACCATATCACAGTAACAGCGAAGCCGGTGGTGACCACAAGCATGAATACAGTTTCGTGAGTCTACTAGGTATCTTTGACACCTCTATAATTACCTCCGCCAAGGAGGTTATGTTTTTGTCGGACTTTGTCTGTTTGTCTGTTTGTTTGTTTTTCTGTGTGTTAGCAAGATAACTTAAAAAGTTATGGACGGATCTTTCTGAAATTTTGAGGGTATGTCGAGCATGGCACAAACTACCAGTGATTCAGTTTTGGTGATGATCTGGCAGGAATCCTGGATTCTGGATCACTTTGAAATTTTACCATTGCGTTAAGGGAGCATAAGCGAAACCGCTGGCAAAGCGAATATGGTGCTGGCACCTAGCGAATAACATGGCACTGAATCAAGGTTTTTTTAGGTCACATCAAACTAGGTCAATGTAGAAAATGCAACTATAGTTTGAAACGCACTCCAAACTTCCGCTTGCTCGTTTTCGTCAAACAAGCTGTGTCGAATCAATAGCCTTGGCGGAGATACCTGTGGGCTTTGACTGCTTTTCTAGTTGAGTACTGTGGCTATATCAGATATTTTTAGGTTACATTAGATTTCGTGGATTGGTTGTTATTGTTTGATTGTTGCAGCCACGCTGGTTGACAACATCGATGCCACGGAGCTGCGAGGTTGGGACAGTCTGCTGTTTGCTTGTCGTCTGCTCGAGGTCAACGAAAATGAGCTTCTCGCCGCGCTGACGACTCGCACCATCTTCACTCGCGGAGAGTCGGTGTCCACAACGCTAGCTGCTACAGCGTCGATGGATGTCCGCGATGCCTTCGTGAAGGGGATTTACGGCCGAATGTTTGTGGGAATTATCGGCCGAATCAATGTTGCTATTTATAGACCAATCGCCGGCGCGGAGCGGAGTGGTCGCACCAGTATCGGAGTCCTGGACATTTTCGGCTTCGAAGACTTTAACAAAAACAGGTGAGCAGCGGCATTTTCGTAATTCTTGTGACTCTCATTGTCTGGAAAACCTGGAAATGTCGGGGAATTTTGCAGATGTCAGGGGAACGTCAGCAGGGATTTTTGCAAAAAATTAGGGGGAAAATTTTGTCACGGAAAATTACCCAAAAACCTTCCTAAACATTGCGTCAACAGGCTTTTTAGTATAACTCACTTAGTGCCAATTATTTTGCACTGTTTATTGCTGAATGTTTGTTACTTATGTTTTAGTTTTTAAGCTAAAATATATCTGTGTTATATTTACGTGCGAGAGTAGTGGTAGCGCGTATTAGCTATGGTAATTCTGTCCTGGTGTCTGTATTGGTGTCTTGGTGTCTGTCTGTCACGACCCGGTACCGTTTCAAGACCAGGTGACATAAAGACTTCGAATATTCGTCACATGATAGCTTAGTGTATCTAGTATTTTGTGACAAAACTTTATGCTGCTGGGTGAAAGGGGTCCCCACGATCGAGGGGACAAAAGAGGGGCACCCCTCCTAAAAAGACATTATTCTACCGCTATTGGCTCGTCTAACGTGAAAATGGTTGCAGATAGGCAGAGACGTGGTGCTCATTATAACAAGCACTGGCGACAAGCTTTTTAGGAATGTCAACATGGATGACCTTGAATGACCTTTAACCTCCAAAATAAGGGGTTATAGTGAATTTTTCGTGACTTTGGGCTGTGACGTGCAATTCAAGAGTGAATGGCGTCGACATGGCTGGAGATAGACCAAGACAGCCTGCATATGAAATTTTCAGCACTGAATTTAGATTTTAGCAATCCATGTCTGGACCCTGTGGGTTTAAGGAGGTCTGCGCACGCGGGTGTCAAAGAGGGGTACCCCTCCAAAAAGTGGTTTATTCGATGTTAGCTTGTCTAGCGTGAAAATGGTTGCAGATAGGCACTGACATGCTGCTTAACATAACAAGCACTGGTGACAAGGTTTTTAGGATTGTCAGCAACTCAACATTGATGACCTTGAATGACCTTGAACTTTAAAATAGGTGTTTGTAGTGATCTTTTGGTGATTGTCATGCAAATGGCTGCAAAAGAGTGAATTGCAACAAAATGAATGGAGAATGGAAATAGACCAAGATCACCTGCAAACAGGAACTGCTATAATATGCTCTCGCTCATCTCATGAGCATTAGCTCGGATTTCTTGTTTAGTTAACGCTACGGTTAGGTTACTCTAGCTGAGTACCAGTTAAAATGGTCAGCAGTGCCGCATATCATCAACTCAGCCTTCCATCCCTCCGGGGTAGGTAAATCGAGTACCGGCCTATCTGGCTGGGGTTAAGGCGGGGCGCCTCTGTCGGGTGGCAGGTAACACTGTGTGATCCCATACGACAAGTGACACTCCGTAGCTCTGAGATGGGTTCGCTCATTAAGAGCTATATTCGGACCTTTAAAGAATTGTCAGCAATTTCGTAGCGTCTGATTACATATGTTCAAATATGCAATGATTGGTGTGTGACAGTTTTGAGCAGTTGTGCATCAACTTTGCCAACGAGAATCTGCAGCAGTTCTTTGTGCAACACATCTTTAAGCTCGAACAGGTCGGACTAGCACTGAATTGTTACCTCCACCAAGGAGGTTATGTTTTGGCCGGTTTTTGTCTGTCTGTCTGTGTGTGTGTGTGTGTGTCCACACTACTGGACTTATCTTTTGGAAATTTTGAGGGTATGTCGGGCATGGCACAAGCTACAAGTGATTAAATTTTGGAGGTGATCCGGCAGGAATTCTGGATTCTGGATCACTTTGAA
>Ga0056128_1004913_pt1:0-7500 | contig 16782 bp, 12 predicted proteins | sample WorMetLIZISLAND2_FD_71113 | JGI IMG/M metagenome (GOLD analysis project Ga0056128, IMG submission 71113) | Marine gutless worms symbiont microbial communities from Max Planck institute for Marine Microbiology, Germany - Olavius geniculatus... ... | reverse complement strand
CTCCATATAGGCGGCGCCAACAACAACAGCCGTGGTCTTGGCCTTAGTTTTGAACAGTTGGCCTTGGCTTCGATTTCGATCTCATGGTTTTGGCCTTGGCCTCATCCTTGGTCGACTCTTTGGTCGACTCAGCCTTCTACCCTCCGTGGGATGGTAAAATGAGTACTGGTGGTGGTCAAGGCCATCGCTAGGGAAGAAACGGCGAGTTCTGCGCAACAGTAGGCCCTGTGGCCAGCACTGCAAGTATACTAACCCAGTCAGTTAAAGGCGCTGGCTGTTAACTAGAGCCGGCCATCCGGCCGACTTGGGCTGTATGCTGGCTTAATTGGTCCCCGCCCTCGCTGGCTCAAAGTGCCGTCAAGGGGATGAGCTCCCACGCAACGGGCCTAGTTCAGCTTCGCTGCATAGTGCTTATGCGAAATCTTCTTCTTCTTCTCATCCTTGGTCTTGTGAGTTTGGATACGCTTAACATATCGGGTGCTTGTGTATCAGTCATCGGCGTGTAAATTGCAGGATTCTTGGAGAAGAATCGCGATACATTCAGTCTGGACCTGCTGCATGTTGTTCAGTCGTCCAAGTTCAAATTCTTCACCGATCTCTTCGTGGATGATTTCTCAATGGTATGTAGCCAACTCAGCCTGGCCATTCCTTCATAGTTCGACGATTGCGTGTCTATAATCCGAAGGTGCGATAGTCCGAAGGTTCGATAGTTTGAAGGTATATACTGCAACGTGCATTTTTACTAACAACCTTTACAACCCTCCAACCCTAGCCCTACTCTTAATTGAGAGGAAATGTGAAGACTGAGTCAACGTCTGTAGAAATGTATACTAAAGAACTTTGAAACTTTTGGACTGTCGAACCTTTGAGCTATCAAACTTTCAGATTATCGAGCTGCCCCCAGTCGGACAGGTATCGACGACGGGAGTTAGACAGGATCAGTTGGGTTGTCTTTGAGACCAATTAGGCCTTGGTCTTTGTCACCGAGTCGCGTCTTGCACTTGGCGTCTTGCATGACTACGTAACTCGATTCGGCGGCCTGCATCCCCGCTACACTGGCCACTGCTGTCGAGCTGGCGTGGTTGGTGGTGTGGCGTAGTTGATAACGCGTTTCGGCTGAAACGAAGTTACTCTACGCCGGGCCCGGTTAGTACTGCGATGGGTGACTGTTTGCAGGCAGGTATACCATCTCGATGCGAAGCCTGCCAGCTAGGTCGATTCAGCCTTCTACCCTCTGTGGGACGGTAATATGAGTAGTAACTCATTTACATGGGTTACGGAAGATGGGGACCTTGGTACAGCTGACTGGGGTTGCCTAGCCGGCCGCTGCACCAGCCTCTGTCTGCAGGCTGCACACGGTGGCAGTGCGGCAGGTGGCTCTGGTTAGTGACGAAAGCGCATTAGAGGCACGTTTGCGACGATGCGGTATACAAATTGACGACCTTTACCTTTTTTTTACCTAGCTCGGACATTTTTTACTCATTGCTGAGTGGTCGTGTGAGTAGGATGTGCATTCGTGTGGACTGCATGTTGTGTTTAGCTGTTAGACCATTTAGGCAGTTAACTGATAGACATAAGGCTTAAGCTTAGTTAAAGGAGGAGAGGGCGACGAAGTCTAGGGGGATTGACTGTAAATAGTTTTCAGCTGAACTTGTAGTTTCAGCTTAGACTCATTTGATAGTCGTTTGAGGACTTGACATTCTGTCCGATTTTGCTATTTGTGTCCTTCCGTCTGTCAGTCTGTCTGCCTTTTTCTTAACTCTCGTCTGTCCAGTTAAGTTCTGTTTGCTTACTGTCATTAATTAAAGCTTGCTATTGTCTTAAAAATTCAAGTAATCGTGTCGTTTCCTATTACGTTCATCAAGTCATCCTGAACCGATTGTTGTACCTAAGAAAACGTCACAGTCTCATGGCACCTCGTGGATAAAAAAATAAAGTCTTGATCTTGCTTTTGGTATTGGAAAAAGTAATTTAAATGATGCTCACGTGATGTGTGACAGCATCGGATCTGCCATTTGGGGAATCTCCTCACTCCGCGGCACAAAATTTTGGTCACAAAAACCTGGAGTCTTTGTTACAGCCCACAGTCAAGATTTCGTGATCCTAGTTTGCAGCATTTTGTTAGGGCTACTGGGTGTACAGACGGACGGACACACGGACAGATGCCTCTGTGATAGCTAAGATGCACTTAAGCACTACTTGGTTGGTGGCGTAGCATAGTGGTTAGAACGTCATTCCTGGCCGGCGGACTTTTTTATCCTGCGCTAGACTGATGGATGGCCGTTTGACCACTTTGTGGATAAAGCGTCCGCTATCAGTCAACCAACAAGGCCAACTCAGCCTGCCATCCCTCCAGGGTCGGTTAAATGAGTAGTAACCCGTTTATATGGGTTACGGAAGGTGGAGACCTTAATACAGCTCACTGGGGCTGCCTAGCCAGCCGGTGCGCTAACCTGTGTCTGCAGGCTGCACGCGGTGGCCGTGCGGCTGGCGGCTCTGGTCACTGACGAAAGCGCATTAGAAGCTTGTACGCGCGTAGATGCGCTATACAAATTGACTCCTTTAACTACATGCTGCCATACAAATTTAGATCTGCTTATCACAAGAGTCTTAAAAAATTCTTTGGCTTCTCACGAATGGACAGTATGACAAATATTTTACTTCTGTTGAAGTTGCCTAGCTTTGGAACTGTTATGCATAATGCTTCTGTATTAGCTCATGGCGCAGCACTTAAGGGCTCAAAATAGTATAATACAATATTTGAATGAAATTCTGCTGTAGTTTAGACCTTTGTGTGTTTACGTGTGTTTGTGTGTTTACCTGTAGCTTCTAGTTTTATTGTACTGTGTTTTCTTTTCTTTCTGTGTCTGTTTTTATGTTTACTGTGTATTGTTTAATGGGCCCTTGTGGTCTGATTTCAAATAAAGATGATGATGATGATGACGAAGTCGTTTTTGGTCTTGGCAGAAATTTAACGAATTTCTAGATTTTTTAGCAACTGCTGTTAAATATTTTGACAGCAGTCTACTGGTTTGGTGTCCAATAATCATAGGTTGTTTAAAAATTAAAATACAGAGTTATGGTTTGGAATTGGCATGGATCTGTCTTGTTTTTTGTAGTTTTGCTAGGAAGTGCATTACCTCAGGTAATAATAGTCAAGTAGTCAACTACCCTCTGGAAATGATTTGCACAATGCAAATAGTTACGGTATGAAGTTTGTATGAAATCACAGGCGTGCGGTAGCACAGCCCTGTGTTAATGGCGACTGGCTAAGTCAATGGAAAATGGCAAAATTCGACCTCTTGCAGATCCAAAACCCCTCAAGCAATCAACACAAAATTTGAAACTGGTGATTACATCCGCAAGACGACCCCCTGTGCAAAATTTCGTGCAAATCCGTCCATTGGGGACTTCTCGGCAAATGGGTGAAATATAAGGGAAAATTTTTTTATTTCCATATTTTTTAATGGCCGACCTACGGATTTTCATGCGCGATGGCACAGACAACGCGGCCTTACGCAAGGGTCAAACCTTTTAGGGAACCAAAATTCTAGGTTAATATTTAACCCTTGAAAAATCCCATTAAAGTCAAAAATTGGGCCTAAAACGGACTTAGAAATTTTCCGCCAAAAACGCTCTTGTAGGCCCTATAAAAATTTCACCTATAAACGCCCTCTAATCGTCATCATGGGCCCATAAAAGTTGTATAGTGAATAGGCAATATGGCCTTGGGAATTCCAAATATGTGGTCATTTGGGACCCCCTAGCCAGAGGTCACGTGACACGGAGCATGTGCAGTGAACTTTTGACCTTTAACATGGGCAAATGCAACTTTGAGACTTTATATCTCCGTAACGTTGCAAGATAGACGCATGGTTCCATTGGACCACTAATAGGAAACCACATATGCCAAGTCCAATGGTCACGTGACCAATGACGTCACGTGACCCCAAAAGGAAAAACTCGTGACCCCAAAATTTTTAAGGCCCTGTATATCCGTATCCATGCAAGATAGAAGCGTGGTCATCATTGACCCCTAACAGGAAAGTGTCGCGCCGAGTCCGATGGTCATGTGATCGATGATGTCACGTGACCCCAAAAAATCAAAATCGTGACCCCAAAGTATTAAAGGTTCTGTGTCTTCATGGCCATGAAAAGCATATGGTTTATAATTGTCCACCAACATAAAAACATGGTTTTTGTAATAAAACAGCAAATATAAATGTACAAAACATCAGTTTATACACTTGTTAATGGTGCCATGCAATGACTGACACATCGTAAACATCAAGAATCATAAAAAGGTGATCTTATTCAACATCACATTGACTGTTAGGCGATGTGATGGTGAGTGATATATCACCTTTTTATGATTTTTGCTGTTTTTGATGTGTCAGTCATTGCATGTCACCGTTAACAAGTGTATAAACTGATATTTTGTACATTTATTTAATACATTAGCTTTCCCCTTAGATGCACATGTTTGCACTACACTTGTTGACTACAATTCTTGTGCAGGGTCAATCGAAGTTTTACATATGCTGCGGAATTGAACGTTCTAGATGGTTTGTTAAAAACTGAACCAATTTTCGGTTTTTTTGCACATCTTGCATGTTGTTTTTGCATGACACATGCAAGCGTTCTCCCACCCTGGGCTTTCAGTTCTACTGCTTCAACAACAACAACAACAACAACTACAACTAGTACTACTACAGTTGATTGTCATTTGTTTAGGGCCCTGACACACGGAAGCGTTCTCCGACGCTGGGTTCTCAGTTCAAGAAGTCTCTCGACGCCCTCATGAAGACCCTCAACACCTGCCAGCCTTTCTTCATACGCTGCATCAAGCCAAACGAGTTCAAGAAACCGCTCGTAAGAGCTGTAATGCATACTCGAAAACGCTTTAGGAAAAAATCTTAGTAAGGTCTTAGGAAAATGTCTTAAGAAATCATGCGCAAGCCATGAATGTCAGCTGTCTGACGACAAAATCTGCAATGAACATGTCTATATCATAAGAGCTCTGTTGTCTGTGGTCTGATGCATTCATGCACCCTGCGTTAACCGGCAGCTATGCTTGGGGTGTTATATGAATGACAGATTGTGTTAAATGGGGTTTCTGAACACCAGGTCAAACGGAGATTTTGGGGTCAAATCTAATTACAAGAATCGTGTGTTTTAATTATAGGAGTAAAATGATAATTTTTTTTTGTAAAATTTAGGTGTTTGAATTACTAGAGTGTCAAAATTAATAAAAGAAATATGGTACTACTACAACTAGAAATACTACCACTCTGATGTTGTTGTATTCATTTGACCAGGTCTTGTGTTTAAGATAATGCGCTACTCTGGCAGTCTGGCATAATGGAAACAACTACTACTACTACTGTGCTATACATACTATATTAATTAAATTTATAAAGTGAGGGACAGGACACCACTCTGTCTTACAGCTACAGCTAGACTGAAACAAGTGGACGTACACATTCGCTATCTGACACAGGCATAACTACCACCATACCATACAGCCAACAGTTCTACAATACCAGGCGGCAACCCCAAGTCTAATAACTTTTGAAACAGCTGAATATGGTGCACATTATCATGTAAAGTTGCGGCCGCCCCCTTCGGGCTGCAGCTGCTGTCTCTGTGTGTCTGCCGACGGGTCACCTGCTACTTCCGGTTCCCGACTATCGGCTACTGCTGCGAGGGGAGGACGCCTAATCGCCAACTCCACCACTTCCGTTTCTGCTACTTCCGGTCTAGCTGCCGGTCTAGTTGGAGCCTCTATTATAAACCCTACATCACTCAGATCCCTAGTGGCGTCTCTCGTGCCTGTGGTGGCGGAAGCTGACATTTCTTGCTCAAGGTCGGTAAGATAAGAACCCGGGGCCACTCCAGAGGCGCTATCCTCCCTCTCACCTTCCTGGGACTGCATGGCTCCTAGCTTAGTGGTGGGGGCCGATCCTTTACCGACGTTTATATCTATAGCGGGTTCACGGGGTAATCTACCCCTTGCCCGGAAAACACCGGCCAAATACTGTTTCCCGTTCCTAAGCGGAATGGTGGCAAAATTTCCTAAGACTAAAATTAATAAAATTGGGGAATGAATTTAAGTGGAAATTTAAATATAGCCAAATTATGAGAACCCCCACCGAGTGGCAGCCTTGCCTGAAAGAAAGAGACGGTGTAGTTGATGACACGCTGTATTGACGTCGTCTCAGTACCAGACAGCAACACGGCGGTATGGACTTGGCGGGTGATGAAAGAAAGATTCTGGGGCGGTGTCGCTCAGGTCGCTCGAGGTTGCAATGCTGAATCTAGATGGTTGAGGCGCAGTTTTTCTTGCTCCGCGGTCAGAGCGAATGCAGAGTCGGTGACTTTACGACTGATGACAGTTGACGATTGGTGGCGAATTTAGCGTTCTCAGCGAACGATGAGTCGGCGGTCGACAATCGACCGACCGACGAATTTTAGTGACCTTTCTCGACGTTCAATGTCAATTTACGATCAACTAACCGAAATTGATGACTGACGGAACGTGACTTTTAGATGACGTTATCTTCCGACGTTACATGTAGGTCGACATACGATCGTTCGAAATTTGAAGACTGTTTTCTCGACATTCTGAACGATGACTGACGGAACGTAAATTTTGTAGACTCACGATCCCGACGTTACGACGGTGTCGGTCGACAGCCGACCAACACAATTTTGTCGGTTCCGTACGATGACTGATGGAACGCAGTTTAGTAGATTCAACTTCCAGCGTTCCTTCCAATAACTGACGGAATGCAATTTTGTTCACATCTCCTTTCGGCCTTCCGTGAGGACGCCAAGGGACGCCAAAATATATACGAAAATGCATGGACGGGGGGGTGGCGGCTTTGCCGCCGAAGACGCTAAGTGAATGGCGGCTGATTTATGGCAGTATCTGCCAGATGTCTTTAACGCGCACTGATCGGCCGGCGGCCGTGAACTAAGCGACTCACGAGCGACCATCGACAGCTAATAGGAAAATATTTTTGATTGTTTCCTAAAGTTTCCTAAATTAAGTTAGGATCCAACCCTTACAATCAAACAAAGGCTTTGCTAATGTCTAACAGAGCCACATTCACAGTGGAACCATTTTTGACAAAGTGCTGAACAGTAGATTGCAACATATATAGAGCATGTCTAGTGCCTAGTTTTTTTCTTTAACTCAAACTGCATCGGCAAGGTTGCTAGCATATCACCATACACTTCCAGGATACACATTCCAAATAACTTTGATATACATGAACTGGGAGTAACAGCTCGATAGTTATTAATATCAGTAATATCTCCTCTTTTGTCTTTTATGACAGGCACAACAATACCAGCAAGAAAGGTCTGTGGTACCACTGAACACTGCAACATTGTATTAAATAACACACATAACTGCACTACCAATAAAGGATGTGCATACACTAAATGTTCTGTCTCAATATTATCAACACCAGGTGCTTTGCATTTTTTCATTCC
>Ga0056128_1004911_pt1 | contig 16787 bp, 7 predicted proteins | sample WorMetLIZISLAND2_FD_71113 | JGI IMG/M metagenome (GOLD analysis project Ga0056128, IMG submission 71113) | Marine gutless worms symbiont microbial communities from Max Planck institute for Marine Microbiology, Germany - Olavius geniculatus... ... | reverse complement strand
CACATCTCCGACAGATATGGTGGTCCCATTCCATGCAGACACTTGTAGACAGACAAGCATAGCTTGAACGTGACACGCTCTGGTACATCCAACCAGTGTAGGATTTCATGTCGGACGTGCAACAGATCGTGGTCAAACTTCTGTGTGTTTGTAATGACACGCGCTATACTAGTCAACTGGATCGCTGGATCAGTATCTCAGTGTCTTAGAACTTACAGTAAAGGTAAAGGTGGTGCATAACTCTTGATAGAAAACCCATCACAAACCTAAGAAGCGTCACCTGCCATATGGAATGTTAACTGCCACCCAAAATAGGTGAACGCACCCCACCTTAACCCAGACAGACAAGCCAGTACTCGATTTACCTACCCTGGAGGGACAAATAACTGAGCTGACCTTGATGTTAGTTATAAATCCAGATGGTTTACCTGTCTGCCGATAGTCACCCATCCGAGCAAGCCACCTGGCGGTACTTGCCATTTCCTTTTTTTTGATGGCCAAAAACGTTAAGATTCTCACAAAAGAGATAGCCAGGCTCAATTGGCCTCGGTGGCTTAGTTAGATACTAAGACAACATATCAGAAAGAGTCACCCATCTCAGTACTAACCTGGCTCAAGACAAAGCAACTTCATTTGATGTATTAACCAGTCTATTCCACTTGACTTACTCAAAACTAAGTTAATCACCAAAAGTTAACTTTCTGGAACTGTCACAGCACAATACTCTCAATAAAATAACAGCACAAAAGCAATATTTATCAATAACCACAACCATAATGTTGACCACAGTAACTAAAGCTCTAAGTAACAGTGTTGTTTTAAGAGCTTCATTAGTCTAATTATTTGTTTTTTCTTCTATTTGCTAGAGGCATCGACTCTTTTATCGTTGTTTTTGACACACTCAAATGTACATTACTGTGTTATTGTTTATAGCTGTGATTTGTCAACTGTGATCTCAAATGAATATAAGAATGAATAGCAAAAAAATAGCAAAAAAAACTGGACATAAACCTGAAGCTGAAAATTCTCGACCATCAGTGACTGGGTGTGCTCTCTGTCAAGTGTTGCCAATGACACATTGTGATCGCTGCATTACACACAAACAGATGTACACCATTTTATCTCAAGCAGCAGCTCAATTTGTGTTAATATTAATTTCATATTAACCTACATCAACATGCTTGTCGTATTCAGCTTCATTTCACAAGCTCACAGTAGCATCATAAAACAATGAAAAACAAAATTAACTGCAAATAAGGTCCCACAGTTCAATCGCAAAATTATGCAAAACTTATACGTTACAGTGAAGCGCCATTTTAATCATTACAAAGTTTGCTATATTACGAAACTACATATCGTCAATACTCATTAACTGAAAAAACTAGCAGTTGCATCTAGGCCGATCCCAATATGTTTTTGAAATAAAATATGTATCAGATGCAGAATAAAACTAAACAAGATAATGTTCATACGAACATGAAATCTGTCCAATGCATTTCGCTAGTTTACAGTATGTCCGTATAAATATAATCAGTGAGCTGTTCAGACTGGCAAAAAACAAATCAAAAAGTTTAATTTTAAATTGTACAGCAGCAATTATCCTGTCATCCTTCGCTATTATTATAACTAAACAATAAACATTGTCAGTTACGAGACCATTTCATTCGTCACCAGCGCTTTACTATAAATGGTCCATCGTCATCATACGTCCATCAGGCACCATTATGGAGATATAGCGCCTCAAATGTTGGACATACGGACATAGACACAGAAAGGAAGATGGAAGAAGGGAAAGAGAAAGAGAAAGGGGAGGGAAGGAAAGGGAAAGTGGAAGGAAAAAAGGAAGGGAAAGGGGAAGTAAAAGGGAAAGGAAAGGTAAAGGGAAGGAAAAGGAAAAGAAGAAGGAAAAGAAAAAGGGAAAGGAAAGGGAAAAAGAAAGGTAAAGGGAAGGGAAAGGGAAAAGGAAAGGGAAAAGGGGGAAGAGGAAAAGGAAGGGAAAGTAAAATGAAAAAGGGAAGGGAAATGGAAAGTAAAGGGGAAGGGAAAGGGGAAGGAAAAGGAGAAGGGAAAAGGGAAAGGAGAAGGGAAAGGGAAAAGTGAAGAAAAGGTGAAAGGAAAATAGCTTAAGAAAAGTTGGATGCACGGACGGACGGACAAACAGACGAACACTCAGGTGATTTTATACTCTGTCCAATGCTATGCACTGCATTGCACAGACAATAAACCAAAAAAAAGACTAATAAACCTACTGAGTGTTGTTGACAGTTGGCAAGTTTTGTGGAAGTTGTTGCTGTAGCACATCAAGAGCTTCCTTCAGCTCATCAATGTCTGCTTTGTGCTCGATCTCTGCATTCTTTCACAAACCCACCAAGCAATAAACCAATCAATATATGCTTATGAAAATATATGCAGTATAATGTTATATTGATAACGAACACATATTCAAAGTAAACCAGATGGTGGTTACGACTCTGTCGACTATTATTGCCTCGGCCTACATGTGACAACTACAATGCCAAAAAGTGCATTTTGGGCAAATTTGACCCCACTGTCACCTTGACCCTTAACCTTTTGACCCCAAAATTTGAAGCATTCATCCTTGCCCCAAAGTCCATTGGTGGTGAAAGTTTGGTGAAATTCCGTCAACAAATACCCAAGACATATTGCTTACAATGTTTTTCCTCGAGATTCACGCACACATTTTATTTATTTATTTATTTTAATATGTAATAAACATTCACGACAAACGTGCGAGAACAATAACATAAAAAACAGTGCAAGAAAAACTACAAACATTACTAAAGGGAACAAAAGAACATGATAAACAAACTAAAGATGCACAATAAAAAAATAAACAAAAAAGGAAAAGAAAAAAAATAATAACAGATTTTGCTAAATAAAACTGTCAGAAAATGATGACAGAGACTGGTGAGCAGTCGTAAATCAGGTACCAAGGAACTTGGTCATGCTGGCATCAGTGCATCAGCATAGCCAGCTTAAGCCTGTACGTGACTCCAAGCCCATGAGGCCAATGTCATTAGCAACAGGCAAGACAGTCAGGGGCTTCTATCCATATACCTGGTGGGCGCAGCTTGCGCCAAGTGAAAAATAGGGTGTGGAGTACTGTTTTCAGCTCAAAATGCACCACAAACGGTTTGGCAGCCGGGCTCTGCCCAGACCTGCTGGTGGATCTTACAATGCTCCGACAGACTCCCTAACTAGACTAAGCATGTGGGGCCCCCGCGAAAGGAAAGGAAAAGATAGAACCTGAAATGGAAGACAAAAGAGAGAGGGCAGGAAAAATATAGTGAAAAAAATGGACAAAAATAAGAAAAGAGAGTGCGGAGAAAAATAGGGCAAAAAAGGGAAAAAAGAAAAAAATAATGGGGGAAAGACTTGAGCCCGATTCTGATTCTAAATTTGGGGAAAAAGCCCTGAAAACAATGCTACAGTGTCCAAAACTAGCATAATGAGACAAAGGTTAAGGTAAAGGTAAAAAATGTCAATTTGTATAGCGCATCATCGTGTATACAAACCTCTAATGCGCTTTTCGTCACTAACCAGAGCCGTCGATCGCACAGCCGCCGCAAGCAGCCTGCAAACACAGGCTGGCGCACCAGCCGGCCAGGCAGCCCAGTCAGCTGTACAAAGGTCCCCACCTTCCGTAACCCATGTAATGGGTTACTACTCATTTAACCGACCCTGGAGGGATGGCAGGCTGAGTTGGCTTTGTTGGTTGACTGATAGCGGACGCTGTACCCACAAAGTGGTCAAGCAGCCATCCATCAGTCTAGTGCAGGATAAGGAAAATCCGTCAGCCAGGACCGACGTTCTAACCACTATGCTACGCCACCAACAGTGCAGTACCTGCATGTCAATCTCGCACTGCTTGATCTGTAAGTCTCTGTCATTCAGCTGCTCATTCAGCTGACACACCTGATCCCGATGTTCAGCCAGAAGCCTTGACTCCTTTCTCTCCCATGATTCTACCCAAAGCAAACCACACACAACACAACCAATTCAGCATTACTACGTGCCGCATTTTTCAAGTTCATACACTCTAATCATGATCATAATACTTAACGTTATAGTGCCCTATCTACAGACTTTGGGCCGATAGTGGATCACAACGCCAGTCAGAAAACAGGTGAGGCTTGAGGGCTTTACGAAGAGCCAGAGCAGAATCAATGTTCCTGGCATGAGAGAGAATCTGGTTCCAAATCTTTGGACTATAAACGAGAAAGGCGCACTTCCCGAACTCAGTCCATGTCTTCACGACAACAGCTATGCTTTTAGTGGATTAATGATGATGCTTCAACAGAAACGTCTCATCTACGTAAAATCTTGTTCTACCAATAAAAAGAAATAACTTTTGCAATATTCGACAATATTTTCTAGAAAAAAAAATGTTACATTTGACATATTTAGGTCATGTTTTAATTTTGGAATATCCCCAATAAAAAAACTGCACAGTCATTCATTTACGTCAAAATTACATTATGACAAAAACAAAATCAAGTACACAGCTTCAGTGAGTAAACTATGCTGATTTGATTAGCTACAGTTTCGAGAATATCCATACCAATTATCACTCAAATAACTTTTCATTCAATCAATACCACATGAAAAAAGTAGACGCCTCTTATTTATATACAGACACTTGTACAACTGAAAAGCACTATATACTACAATCTTTAGTTTACAATAAAACATAATTCTACCAACCACGATCACTGTTAATGGATTCTTGTAGCTCCTTTTCATGTGTGGCCATCTCAGTATTAAAGTCTTTCATCAGTTGGATTATTTTGGTGTTGTGCTGGTCTTCGAGATCACGAATTGCAGCACGATGTTCCAACCTCATCTGTTCAACAGTCTGTCTATGCTGCTCAGTTAGCGACGCTACAACTTCGGATTGCTCCTGCTGCTGATTAGGAACATTAAAATTTTCCTGCCGTTGCTTCACTAATTCATCGTTTTCACGAAGGGCACCACCTGGGCTGGTAGTTGAAATGTCTGGTATCTGTGACGACAAGTGAGGGGAATTTTCTACCGGCTGCGATGTGTCGTTGTTATCGTGGTTTATCAGGTCAACATCAGCGCTGGTCGCATTCACTATGTCAGAAGCTGGTTCAATCACCCGCAGCTGTTCTTTCAACGCAGCAATCTCAGCTTCTCTTTCTGACAGCTTGGCATCCGCAGCCTCTGCAGCCCTCATCAAGTCTTCCCGTTCTGCTGACCACTTCTCAGCCTTCGACCGGTACTCGGCAATCGCCAACTCGGCACCCGCTGTGAACTCCGTTACCGAGTTAAACTTCTCAGTGACCACAAGTAGCTGCGTGTTAAGCTCCACATCACTTCGTTCCATATCAACAATTCTCTGACGATACTCTTCCATCGTGCGATGGTGCTCGCTCTTGAGCTCCAATATTCTCTTCTCAAAATTCTCCGTTAGTTCGGCTAGCTCCGATCGATGTTTCTCCCTAGCTGTACTAAGCTCCTCGTCCTTGTTCCTCAAGGCTGATGACAATTCATCGCACTGCGAAGACAGCATTTCCTTCAGGTTGTCAACAGTTTTCGTCAGTGCTGCTATTTCTGATTCCTTTGTTTCCAACTGAACAGCAAGCAAATCTGTAACCTTATTGACCTCTGAGGATTCGCTGCCATTTCCTACCGCATCGTCACATACTGCTGCAACCAATGTGGAGCTAATTTCTGGATAATCTGGAGCTTGCCGGTTGTTGGAAGCTAACAGCTCGGTGGATGGTAGTAAACCACAAACCTCACCATCTGACAGAGACAGCTGCATACAATGCAAACTGCATTTCTCCATTCTCTGCTGCAAATTCTCCACCTGCAGCAGAAAATCAGATTCCATTTGTCGAAAACTGAGCGCAAAAGTACGGGCCTCAGCAAGAATGCTTGCATGAGAATTTTTGCCAGAGTCAACGTTGTTTGAATCATCATCTGCAGGCTGATCCAAGTCATCAATGTATGCAATAAACTTGGACACATTGTTCAGCCGGGACTGAAGGACAGCATTGCGTCGGCATTCGTTATGATACAGTGCCGCAAGGTCTCGGACACTACGAGGTGCATCTAATAAACTATTCTGATGACAAAGGCCACACTTAAACACAGACGCTGCTTCCCCTGCTTCGTCGCTCATACTGCTTGACTGTATGCTATTTTCTGGTCCAGCTCTGAACATGCCAGAGGCATCCGTAGCCATCTGGGATGATAGAGTATTCTTCAAAGACTCCATTTCTTGACAATGAGCAGTTTTAATGGCTTCAATGGCAGCTTCGTGGTTTGCCGACATTTCATCAATCTGCTGCTGCAAAGCCTGCACTGCAGCGTTTTTCTCTATACATGTACATACACAAACGTTAATTTGTAAACATCTCAACGAACAATGATAAATTAAGTAAGCATGCAATGCCGTAAAATGGGTTAGTAATCATGCAATACAAAATTGTAAAATTAAAAAAAAGCAAAATGCTAATGAAAAGGGCCTCCATTTTTCTGCGGCAGATTTTGCATCTGGCCAGTAAAAAACGGCAATTCCCTAAAGTTCATTTTTGGAAACAGGAGGAACCCAGAGTACAACAAAAATCAAAATCTGAGTGAGTCTATATGACGTACGATGAGTAAAAATTACTACAAAAGCAAACTGTAATAACAGTCAGGTTTACTCTAGCTACAAACCTTTATTCTTCTCTCTCTCAAAGTTCTGCATCTTCCTGAGATGGACTTCCTCGCGGTCTCGAATACTGTCGTCAAACCCATCCTTCAGTTGCTGTATCATCCACTTCACCTGAAATAACAATGACAATGTCTGCAAAAAATTTCACAACAATCAGCTTGTCCAGTAGGTAGTAATTTTCAAAAATGAATCGTCAAGAATCTCAGTACCAACATTGTAGACGTATGACTACTTGCATTTTTAGTGATAGCACTGAAAGACATCAATACAAAATGCGAAAATAAATTTTAAAAAAAAACAACATAAGATGCAGAAATACAGAAAATGCAATTCATTGAAATTTTACACACTATGACTAAATAAGAATTAAACACATAAACGCAATGAACTGTGCATGTTGCACTATTTTGTTTAAAGTGGAGGCTGATTTCCTGTTTTATGCCACATTAGATCACTTAAACCAATGCCAAACTGACAGCATTGTCAAAGCACTGTAGAAAATAATAACAGTAACAAACAGTTGAAGGCTGTCTATAGCTGTTCACAGGAAACCCATCTCAGAGCTATGGAGCATCACGTGACATATGTGATCACACAGAGCTAAATGCTACTCAAAAGTTCCAAACAGGTAAACAGACCCCATCTTCACCCCAGCCAACCAGACCAGTACCCACTTTACCTACCACTTTACCTACCATGAAGTCAGAGTTGATCTGGGCGGTTGGGTTGGTACCGAGATGGTTCACCTGTCCAAAGATAGTTACCCATCCAGGTACTAAACAGGCCCAGGTAGGGCAACTACATTGATAAATACAACAAGTTAACTACTAGACCACACAACAACCAGTAGAGCAATCAAAGCATGACTGCATATTAGCCAAACCAAAACAGAACAATGAGTCCTGTCAGACAGAATGTCATTCGTACCTTGTCTTGCTGTTCTTCAAACTGCTTCTTAGCATGTTCCTTGAAGAGTTGCATGTTTTCACTTCCTTGCTCCAGCTGCTTAGTGAGCGCCAAGACCTCCTCGGCATGGTCAGCATTCATCTGACGGAAGATCTCCTGAAGTCGGGACAGCCGACGATCAGGATCTGGTTCCACCGATGCTGCTACTATCTTACCAAAAGAACTGCTCGACAGTTGTGAGCTGCCACCGCCAGTTTCCTTTCTCGATGCCAATTCACTGCGCAGATTTGATATTTCTTTGTCCCGCTGTCCGATAACCTGCTCAAAAATCTGAACTTTGCTGTGCAAGCCAGCCATCATCTGTAGCTGATCGGTCGTCGCTGATTCCAGTACTTGTCGGAGTCGGTCGTTCTCGGCTGCAAGTCCTTCCTCGCGGCTTTCACTGTTCTTCACCGTGTCCTTCAGATCAGTTACAGCTAACTGCAGCCTGACGATGGTGCCTTCTTTTTCCGCAACGCGTTTCTCCAGGTCCGATGTCTGTCGTATGAGCTCCTCCGCACCCACAACACCGTCAACGGCGGCATGCTCATACCCAGCAACTCTCGTAAAGAGAGAATCCCGCTCCGATTCCAGCTGTCCAATCTGTTTGCGAAGATCTCCATTACTTTGTCGTAACTCATCTGCGGACTCTTTGGCCAATTTAACCTGTTGCAGTGCATCGTCCAGCTGAGCCGAACGTTCGTCCAGTTTTCCGTCGGTAATTTCCAGTCGTCGCCTGGCGGCATTGAGTTCGGTCAGTATGCTGAGCAGTTCTGTCTGGTTGTCCTGCAGCATTGACGACAGCTGGGCGACGGCTTCTAAGTTCTCGGCTTTAGCTTCCGAGAGTCGCTCCTCACAGCGCGTGTTCATCTGACCAAGGTTCTCCCGTAATGTGACCTCATTCTTCCGCATCGCGTCAACCTCGGTCCGCAGCGCCACAATCTGCTGGTTCTGCTCCAGGGTCCGCTGGTGGTCGGCCAACCTCGTACGATCCAGCTCAGCATTAAGCTGGTTCTCACGGTCGACTAATTCACGTATCCGACCCTCAAAGTGACCGATCTGATCGTTCGCCTGCGCCAGCTTATCAGCAAATTCCGTTACACTGGTCTCCCTCTCGAGCTTCGACTGAGCTACTTCTGCCTCCAGTGTCTGGATTCTTTCCTGTGCTTTAACCAGCTCTTTTCCAACTTCCGATTCCATCACTTCGGCACCAACAACATCGCAGCTGCTGGCTTCTGACTTTACGTTCTCGTCCATTGGAAAATCGGCAAGTATATCGGCTCGCAGTTTATCAATCTGCATTTGCAGGCTGCTCACAGACGACAGAACACCAAACCGAGTCATAGATTCTGTGAAGCGATCCAGACTCTCAGTAACCCGTGAAACAAACTGGCTACTGATGCTGCTTTTAAGAACTGGTTCTCCATCTTCACCTACCTACAATGTACGTTACACATCTTCATGTCATCTTATATTATTCATTAACATCTAAAGAAAAAAGCTATATCTTCACCCAAGTCTGTCTGTCTGCTTGTCTCACTGCAAAACTAAAATGAATTTTATATTTAGATTCGACAACAATGGCCAATGAACAAGTGATTTGATTTTGGTGGAAATCCAGAAAAAATCCAGATGCAAAACTTTCACGGATACTTGGAGCAGATCACACAGAATAAATTTTATTCAATTTTATTTATTTAAATTTTACTCAAATTTCATTTAAATTTTATTCACCACAAGACAAATCTGTGCTCTCCGAGCACTTCTACTGGTTTATTATTTGACTGTTTTCTATCACATAAAAATAGCAACTAAGAATAACTGCAAAGTACACATAATAGTTACTTGTAAGTTTTAACCAACACTTTTCACTAAGAAGCAAAAATTTGTTAACTGACAAAGAAACATGTTCCTCACCATATACTTCCAAACTACCTATATATCGCATAATCAACCATAAAAAGTTCGTCGTTCAATCACTCTGTGTCCTAGTAAAATGATTTCTGCTGTTTGTGATGTGTGACTTGGTCGCACTTACACGGTAGTGTAAACTGGTAAGATTTTTATATTTAATCTTACTTTAACAGCTTCAACACAAAGTGGCTATAAACCTTAGTTACTTAAAGTCTGTCTTGTCAGCACATTAATTAAAATAACACACTAATTTACCAATACACTGGAACTGGAGGCCAGGATGTCAGTGTTTGGTGAATTCTGCTCGGAGAGTTTCAGTCTAAGTTCTTCGGTCAGTCGAGTTTTCTCATTCATCAATTCTTCCACAGTTTCATTCAGCTTCCAGATCTCGGCTTCACCTTATCAACAATTTCCAGCAAGCAGTTAGAACGCGAATATTCAACAGAACCGACTTCTAACAACCACAACTAGAAATTTGGGGCACGGCCCAACGTGAGGCCACCCGGTGCCCTAAGTCCGACTGTCTTTCTTGGTACACGACTGTTGATTCGCTAAGCCGTCAAAATGCTCTTCCTCCCAAACCGATCAAGGGATCTCGCTCAAATTTGAAGTCAATTCCTTCCAGGGATCGTCCTTACCACAATTTTGGTTTAGATGCACTGTCCAGTTTCAAAGGAAAAGTGAAAAATAAAAAATAAAAAAAAACAAAGCAGAAACATAAGACCTCCCATTGCCAAGTACGAACGGCCTAACAATGACAACAACATGTTTAATGTGTAACACAGCTGAAGTTTCGTTTGCTGAACGACAATGATGTATGCATAATCATACTGTGTTCTGTCCATGTGCTTAATCTATGCAGACTCAAACTGTTTGACTCAAATAAAAAAGAATGATTGACTGTTTGATTAAACAACTAATTACACTGCCAATCTTGTGCAGAAAAATATAATGTTGATGTAAACATTCCTCACGGTGAGATTAACTGATCTTCCAATTTTCATAATGCAAACTTGAAGTTGTTCTTCCCCCATGGTGACCTTGCCTTAGCTCTAACGCACAGATTTAGTTATGCAAATATAAAGTTGTAACTACAAAATACCTGACAGTGTAGCTTGATCTAATGCTGCCTTCAGGCTATCATTTTCGGTCTGTGTTTGCTGAATCAGTTCACGACATTTTGCTAGTTCATCGTCCTTTGTTTCAAGCTGTGTGTGGAAGTCACGGTTCGCCGCTGCTGCAGCTAAGAGTCTCTCGGACTTAAGTTCATCGATCATCCTCTTAGCATCGCTCATCTGCATGTGACTTCTTGTGAGTGTGTCCGCATGCTGAGCCTGACAGTAGACACAATGCTTCACATTGATCATATTACTAATACTGTTACAGACGGTTTGCAGACAGTTATGAATTTACTTGTCAACATACAGTGCTCACAGAACACAATCTAAACAGCGATTACAATGTTGATCGAACATCAAGCTTCTCTAACAGATGCCTTTTAATTAAAACCAAAAATACTAACACATAAAAGCAAAGTTCTGTGAAGATATAAAAGCAACTTATGTACACAAGGACTGACTGACATCTTCCAGCAAACTTAAACAAGTTTCTAAAAAAAACATGATGGACCGGCACAACATTGTTCAAAGTTTGCCCCAATGACTAACAACGTGGCAATAAAAGAAATTTGCATTCTGAGTAGCGAGCACCATGTTCAGAGTACAACATTCTGCTAGAAGAGAATCAGAGTGCTGAAGCAGAAGAGTTCATGGTCTTGGAGCATGTGGCAAACTAAATGAACAAAAAATAAAACGTAAAGCCCAGACCAGATGGTTTAAAAAAACAAACTGTAAAAAATGACTGCCATTTGATGTACCGGTGCCACAAACAACTGCGGCCGCTGCTATTAACACTGCCAATGCATAATCCTGCTACTACTAATATTGGTAATAACTACTGATACTGCTTGTAAATTCTGTTTATCTGAACATCTTCCAGTTACTGCAACATAGTCTGGTTCCCGAAAAGAAACTAAAACCGGAATTCTAAGAGCTGATGGCTTTCCCATCATCCCCAATAATATCAAAATTCTGAATAAATATCTGCCATAAAAGCAGAATAAAATTCCAATACAAAAACTGACATAATTCTGTTTAACGGCACGTGACAAATGCTAAGGTCAACACTCCAACACAATGGACAATTAATTACCTGGAGTGATTCAAATTCCTTTGTTTTGATCTGCAGCTGTTTTTGTGCCTGTTCCAACTCTTCAGTCAGTTGCTGCACTCTCTCCTTGTCAGCACGCATCGTTTCTTTGCATTTATTCAGCAGAAGCTCCAACCGTTTGACCTGCATTTTACACTGTTTTCTCAGCATTACAAATGTACTTGATAAAATAATATTATTACAGATGATGTAATGAATGTATTCCATCATCATATCAAAAGTTTTAAAAATCTGTTAATAATAATACGTATTACAACATGCATTGATTGCAAAAATAATATTTGAACCAAAATAATATACCAAGCATGCACATACTTGTATTAACTTCTAAACTAGTTAAATCTCTCGGAAGCAATAGCTAAAAACTACACAAGAATGTTTAATAAACCAATGATCTTACTTTGTCATGTGCTTGTTGCCTATTTTCCTACAACACAGCAGTAAACAGCCATATGTCAACTGATACACAACATTACACAAAATAAAACTCTGCAATGGTGATAGCCAGAAAAGCAAAAAATCACACACAGCAACAAAACCAGAGTTCAAAGTTTTGTTACTCTCTCTTAAAGATCCATAGACATCAAAATTAACTTACCATTTTCCTAAAAGAGCACAATTTTCTGAGAATTTTTACAGCAATATCGGCACCCAGCGTTTTGACAACCTGAAGAAACTGACATTTGAAATTGACAATCTACGAAAATGATGCAGAAAACGAGACGTCATGTTGACAGGCTGATGACGTCACTGCAAGTACCCATAGTCAACGTAAAATACGCACAGAAACATAAGCATTATAAAATCACATTGGGCGACTTCACTTTTTGACTTAGATTTTTGCTGAGACTTTTGCTGAGCCTAAACAAAAAGTAAAGAGATTTCGCTGAGCGAAAACATGGCGACTAACACGGATAGTTTAGTAAATTAAAACAGTCTGGTACCAAAAATAAATGCCATAATGGCTACACAATGACGTAAGACATTACGTAATTACGTCATTAGTGTGCGCGGCGCAAATAAATAAGCAAGTCCAAGCGTAACTGGTTGATTTATTTCCTGTTAGGTTTACCGATTTTTCGCCATTTTTAATCGTTTAGTTGAACTTTGGTCTAAGTACAGACTTTAGCATTCAGCTTTAGCTATGGCTCAGCGAAAAAGCTTAGCGAAAGTCTAAGTCAAAAAGTGAAGTCGCCCATTGTCTACAAAGGTAAAGGTAAAGGTTGTCAATTTGTATAGTGCATCGTCATGTACGACGTACACCTCTAATGCACTTTTCATCACTAACCAGAGCCGTCGATCGCACAGCCACCGCAAGCAGCCTGCAAACACAGGCTGGCGCACCGGCCAGCCAGGCAGCCCAGTCAGCTGTACAAAGTTCCTCACATTCCGTAACCCATATAATGGGTTACTACTCATTTAACCGACCCTGGAGGGATGGCAGGCTGAGTTGGCCTTGTTGGTTGACTGATAGCAGACGCCGTACCCACAAAGTGGTCAAGCAGCCATCCATCAGTCTAGCGCAGGATAAGGAAAGTCCGCCGGCCAGGACCGACGTTCTAACCACTATGCTACACCACCAATGTACTACCTACGTACTGCTGCAGTTGTCATGCAATACAGTATTTTTTGCCATTAAAAATATTAAAATTAATTGGTAAACACTGACTGGGTACATGCGGTAACATCACTTCCGGCCAATTGCAAGGTTAGGATTTTTAGCATAGCGTAACGTACGCCATTTTTTTGTTATATTCAGGCATTAATGTCATACATTTATAAAGCTTAAATCATCATATTATATAGGCAAGGTGAAATATCTAATTGAGGTCTACATAAATTTTCCAAGTGAGTTTGACCGTGGCCATGGACCTTTAAGCCTAGAACAAGCCTAAAACCTAGTCTACACCACATTGTAAAAAACGCTCAACATAACTGTGAAACATAATTTAGCACACAGCAGTTCTATCCGAACTATTTTTATCATCCAGAAAATCATCACTGCTAATTTAATTTGCTGGAAGAACTATAACTTTCTGATGATAGCTATCTTGTTCAATAAGTCAAATAAATTGAAATACTGTAACTGCAAAAGACTAGCAGCAATACTCACTGTTGATCTGTTGTATTCGTGTTCAAGTTCCCTAAATGACATCAGAAGCTAAAACAGAAAGCAGCAACAATAAATTTCAAGTTTTACATTTTGCAGTTTTGCTCGATGGACTCTGTGGCACAGTTTTTACGCACAACAGCAGCTACTGCTGTAGTGCGTCTTAGCCATCGCATTCTGTCCGTCCGTCCATCTGTTCGTCCGTCACACGGATAGATCAGTCAAAAATGGTTCAAGCTAGAATCACCAAATCTTCACTGTCGGCTGCCTGGAAGACTCTAGTTTCAGGAACCGTGAAGCTTTTCCATAGATTCAAAGGGGGTCACCCTGAACGAAGGCGAAAATTAGACGGGGGTAGGGAAAATTTGCGATTTCCAGCTGATATGGCATTGGCAGAGCGAGACAAGTCGTGCCCTCTGGTGAGTACAAGTAAAACACTATAGATAATTAGTTGCCAGGTCGCCTGGTGCCCTCTGGTGACTGATTTTGTTTTACTAGGCTTTTAAACATGCACTGCTGTTGTGCATTCCCCTCTGCGTTAGCTGAGGCCTTTCTTGTTCTATTATAATTTCACCTTGATTATTTTAGCAATAACAAACATGACTACTTATATCTGAAAAATGTTTATGTTGATTCACTCTCAGTTAAAACAGTCAATCATTTATTATGCCAAAAGCAGAACATACATACAAAATACACATAAAATGATAAAAATGCAATAGGTCTACCCGGTGCAAAAATAAAACTCAATGTCTGCAGCAAACAAATTCCAAATGGTCACTTTTATATCTCTAAAATACTCGGTAATAGACAGTATGCTATATTTACGTGCAACAGCAGCAAAGCAATCAAGCATCAAATGTAACAACAAAATTGAACAAAGACAGTATGAGTATCACTTGTATAAATATACATCTTTTTCCAAAAAAGTAATTTAATTGGTCCATCTGATATTAACCTGAACACATTTTTTTCGGTAAGAGTTTCTCTGCTCGACTGTTTTGGAATTGAGTTGTAGCAGATCCTCTTTACTGATGTCAGAAATATCACAGGAAATATCACCATCATCAGCATCATCAAGACCATCTTCTATATCCTGAGGCAATCTGCTCCTCTCAGGTTTTGTCGCTGTATGGGGCTGAACAGTTTCTGATAAACTGGATACGTGGTTTCCTTCATCTGATGAATATACAGCTGGAGATGATAATCTGGAAGACGAATCATTTGCTTCAGCTTGTGTGGAACGAGATGTTGAAGAATCTCTAATCTGCAAAAGAACAGTATTACTCTTACTGTCTACTTTATAATGGCAATATCTTTACATGTTTTACTCAGAATTGTCAGCCTGTCACTCTGAAGAGCTGCCATTCTAAAGATCTGCTATTCTAAAAAGCTGCCACAGTTACAGTTAGGGTAAGGGTCAGTGCTAGAGTTAGTTTAGCATTTAATAAGTACAGTTTCATCATCATCTAAAACAAACTTTGGGCAAACCCTCGGAATGGTGGCTCGTCGGAATGGCAAACCCAAATCCTCAAAACAGCACTAAAATCTTCTAGTACAAAAATGCAGTGACACTGGGACTGCATTATAATGCCAACAATAAACTTAAAAGCAAATAGAATGTTTTGCACTGTCTACTTTTATGTGACCGACTAACAATGTGACCAAATTTCCAAGTTAAATATGCACTAAAAATCAGACAAAAAGTGACTAAACATCAAACATCAGCCATACACAATTAATACAGAATTAAGATCAGAGAAAGGGTTTGAGAACAGACTAGCGAACTGTGAGACCACTAAGATATCACGGGGTTAACAATGACGACCGGTGGCGTCCTACTCACCTGCTTATCTTGGTCCACTAAAAGCAAATTTCGAGCTGGTGAGTTAGTCAAGCTTTCGCCGAGCTTTTGCTTCAGATTTCTGAACATTTTCCGTTCAATTATTTCATTTCATCACGGAAGTAAACAAAGCCATGTTTGTTTACATTGACAGCTGGGCTTAACATAACGTAGCATTGTTTGCAATGCCGGTAACGGAAGGAGCGGTAAAGGCCAAATTCCATTAGCCTACGCCGACTTTCACCGAAACTTCCCTGTGGGGAATGTCATAGACACAAATCATGAAAATCGGCCACATGATTTGTGTCGCTGACTTTCATGATTCGTGTCCACGGCGTAATGGAATTTGAGCTTAACGGAGTCAGTACGTGGTAGCCTAATTAAAAGAGCGGTTACATAGGCGGAATCGCTCTTGCATGCTGCAACACAAGCGATTTCGCCTATGCCGGTTCAAAATTTGGGGGGCGCACCCCAAAAAATTTTCAGGGGCGAAAAACATAAAAAAAATTTGGCCCAATTTCGGACGACTTCGAAGTTCGGCGGCGAATATCTACTAAACGGATGAAAATATTCAAATTCGGATTTTTATTCCGTCTACCGCGATTCCTCCCGCGTTAGGCGAAACAAGTCCGGTGAAGTTTGGTCCAGTGACCTTGGAGATCTCGATGTTTAATCGTACCCACTCAAAGTGCATTTTTCGGAAGACCACATTTCGGCCCCTAGGGGGTGCTGCGCCCCCAAATTTTTACACGCGCTAGAGAATGACAAAATCTTACTAGCGCACCCCCACCTGGGACGGGGGCCCCCTTACAACTTTTTTTCAAAGAGGGGTCAAAAATTGCCTTAAAATGCAATAAAGGAGCGCTTATAACTTCGGAGTTAGGGGGTGTAGCCCCGACGAAACTTCGGCACTTGACGCGGCTCTAGGTTGGGGTGTTAACGCAAGTACAACTTTTGGGGGCACCGCCCCCCTTAAAATTTGGGAGGGCAAAAAACGTCCCAAGTTTAGTACGTTTTACGACAACTTTCGAGTTTGACCG
>Ga0056128_1004906_pt1 | contig 16791 bp, 7 predicted proteins | sample WorMetLIZISLAND2_FD_71113 | JGI IMG/M metagenome (GOLD analysis project Ga0056128, IMG submission 71113) | Marine gutless worms symbiont microbial communities from Max Planck institute for Marine Microbiology, Germany - Olavius geniculatus... ... | reverse complement strand
CGTAGACGCTTACGCCCAGGGTCATCGGCACAAAGCGGCACAACGCGCTGCCGAACGGCCATTCTTGCAGCAGACCGGAGATCGGCGTGAACGGCAGTGAGAATAACGAATCTCAGAGATCGGTGGCGGTTACTTCGTCAGTGGCTGAAACGGTGATTGGATTCTGGACGAACACATCCGTCAGTATGTTTCGCAAGTGTGTGTGTGGCGGAGGTGGAAAAGAATCAGACCGGCGGCGGAGATCGGCGTAAAGGGGACCGCCAGCAAACACATCATGATGTCGGACGCGGCCAGGTTTGCGATGAACACGTTGGTGATTGTCTGCATTGTCGAGTTGCGAGCCACAACGTAAACCACCAGAGCATTGCCGGCGATACCCAGCACGAAGATGACCGAGTAGACAAGAATAATAATGGTATTTGATAAGACGTTAACAACTTGTTCCAAGTATTAACCTATACTTTACGAACGCCATCATAGTCATTCTCATTTGATATGAGCTGTGGATGGAGTACAAGACAAACGTGACTGACTTAATAACACCGCGTTTGTTGTTCTTCTTAGTTTTCATAATTTCGGCGGTTATTTTTCACAAATGCCCAGCACGAAGATGACCGAGTAGACGAGAATGAGGGCCGCACGCAGAACTACACTGTTCATGTAGCTGCAATGGAACACTTCGTGCACTTAAAGACTTAAAGGCGTGTACAAAGCAACAAATATATAAACTGATCTAAACTGAACTGAAGTGCGACATTTCCGAAAGGATCTGCACTTTGTTTGAAAGATGAAGATGAACTGAACTCCCAGTTTGTTTTCTTAGTACGGTCCGTACGGTCCGTACAACTGAAATAAACTAAACTGAGATTTCACTTCAGCACAGTTCGTTTTTGTTGCTTCATTACGCTGTTCATGTAGTCGTCGGTTACGGCATCCGGCGTTGACCCGTTGACAGTAGAACTGTTTTCCATCATCTCTGCGCTCAGGTCGTCACGAAGTGCGTGTTCTTTGCGACGATGTCAGGTTTAGACGATTTAATAGTGGAGAACGCGACTTGCAGTATACAGATGTACTGTCGGTGACGTTCAGTTGAATGAACACATGCGTGCGACCACTGACAGTTCGTCTGCCCACAAGCACAAAGACAACAGTATAGTTAATACTTACCACAAATGTCAAATTAGGCCTGACAATTTTTGTGCTTCTAGTTGCCGATCGTTCTTAGAAACCTTGCCTCCGTAAAAAATTCTATTAAATTTTCAAAAATATATTATGCAGTTTTAGCTTGTTTTACTAAAAAACAAGATAATGTTCATGCAGACACGGAGTCTGTCCAATGCATTTCTATAGTTTACAGCATATGTCCGTATAAATATAATCAGTGAGCTGTTTAGACTGGTAGAAAAAAATAAGACAGTTTAATTTCAAATTGTACAGCAGCAATGATGATTCATCTTTCTGTATTATTTCAACTAAACAATAAACATTGTCAGTAACGAGACCATTCGATTCGTCACCAGCGCTTTACTATAAAAGGTCCATCGTCACCATGCGTCTATCTTGCACAATTATGGAGATATGTCGCCTCAAATATTGACAAACGCATGGTGACGATGGACCTTTTATAGTAAAACGCTAGTGACGAATCGAATGGTCTCGTGACTGACAATGTCTGTTGTTTAGTTAAAATAATACAGAAGGATGAAAGGACCTTTGCTGCTGTACAATTTTATATTAAACTGTTTGATTTTTTCTACCCGTCTAAACGGTTCACTAATTATATTTATACGGACATATACAGTAAACTATTGAAATGCATTGGACAGATTCCGTGTTTGTATGAACATTATTTTGTTCTTACCCGATTTGTTTATATTTTCGTACAGCTTTTTGTGGTTTGACATCACAAATTTTAACTTCGACAAAAGTCAATCAATATTTTAATTATGTTGCGTCTGCAATCGCACGCCAGTGCAAATTTGTGATGACAACAAGGAAAAGGTCACAATGCTTAATTATAACCGCAAATAGAGTGATTATTGCCATTAATGGGGAGCAATTAACTTGTTTTATGTGAGTTCCTGGAACCGCGGTCGTTAGCCGCCTTGGTCGCAACCGTTTGTCTTAAACCGAAACCAGACGTTAAGCCAACAATGTTCTTGTTGTTAGACCGGTGATTCAACGATTCAGGCTTAATTTCGGCAAAACGCAAAAACTATTTTAAGCATTAGCCTCTTGTCAAGTCTAATTACATCCGTACGTCCAACTTTTACTGCCCAAGAGGATGTTTCAGCCAATCAGACCATGTGCTGCCACGTCGATGCATCACCCTGTCGACTACTTCATCACTCATGGAAACGTAGTCCAGGCCGCCCACACAGCAACTGGCTAAAGCAAATCCGTCGGGACTCCGGCGCTTCTCCAGCTGATCTATGGCGGGGCCATCAAGCGCGGACAGGGAGACTACGCCATGTTGATGACAGTGAAATGTATTTTGAAATGTGCGGCAAAAAGTAGTCCTCTATAAGTTTTTTTGTTGTTTTCTCAGCAACCGTTTGAGATTTTAATGTAAAATTTTGAAGCTTTATTTAGTTAATCCTTATACACCTAATAGCTAAGTAAAATGTGATTCTGCTAAAAAACGACGAAGTTATCAACTTTTTAACATAAAAGCTTACCGATTTATTTGCTATTTGGGACACGAACAGAAAAAATAGGGGGTTAAAACTTTAGCCAAAAACAGTTGCAAATTGCAATAAAGCCGCCAACCCTGTTGCCACATAGAAGATACAAACAAATGATTCCGCCTCATGCCAAATGACTTCGGTTCTTGCTTTTTTCATTAATTTTTGCTTTCAAAAAGTCGACGCAAGTTAAAGTACTTTAAACACAACACTTTTTCACTGAACCCCGCTCTGTGAATGACTTTTACTTAAGTAACGGTCGAACTATTGATACGAGTTGTCGTCTGTCGTCCGTCTATCGTTGTCTGTAACTGATGTATTGTGGTTCGGCGTTAGGTCGTAAGGAAAAACTTTTTCGCGGATAATTCGCCATGTGTTTTAAACTTAAGCATGCAAAATTTCATCAATCTAGTGCAAAGAAAACATTTTTAAATTGGAAGTTGAATGAACGAAAGTGGGAAATTTAACGGAAAACTGGCCATATCTCGAAAACGGTAAGAAATACGGTCAAGGTTACTATTAATCACTAACGGGAAGTGGCATATGTCCTGTCAGACAAGATGAAAATCATCGACATTAGATGACCTTCAAGATCACTGACAAGTGACAACCAGTACGGTCGGCTATCCTAGCGACAGTTGAGCTTCTTGTCTTTTTATGTCCAGCTTTGCAGTTGCTTAAACTGAATTAAATTGATTAGATTTTATTGACGATATGCCGTTGTTAAGCACAAAGCAGAGCAAAAATTGACGATCTTAAACAAGCTAGAAACTGAATAGCTGAATAGCTACAAAAATTCTGTATAACAGCCTTCATTGAAGACAACATCACACTCAAACGGATCAGTAGGCCTAATGATCGAATTCGTGCTGCCTGTTTTTGGCAATGCAATGGCATTAGCTTGTTAGCGTGTCCCTGCGTAATTTTGTACATCCCGTTGGCTGACAGTTAATCGGGGCTGTTAATTATTGACCACAAATTCTTTTTCCGACAAATGGAATGCACTGCCCAGCGGAACAAGGTAATTTGACAAATGGTTGATGTTCGCCTACGATAACAGTCCAAACGAAAAGTGGACTAAATGACAACTACAACAAAAAGTACGCTAAGTCCAAAAAAACTTAATATTACGCACTTACTCTACTTTTTCGTTAAACTCTTCAGTTACAATAATTAACATCAATTTAATTTGTATCAGCTTTTGACAGTTTTGTATAAGTGTTACCTTATGCTCAAATTTGAGTAGTAAAGTACGTTGTAGTAACATTTTTGTAACGATTCGAATACGGGCCACTAGATTTAATAAGTTACTACAGCCAAGCGATTCGGTTTATATGTTGTATACGCTTTGTAAATTAATTTATACGCTGAATGCCGGTAATGATTTTGTTATGCGCTACGATGAGCAAAATCAACAAATACCGCAATCTTACCACCAGTGTTGTGTACATGATAATTGACTGATGCAATAAGAACACACAAAATCACAACAGAAGCCGAATCAAAAGTGTCGTTATACACCCGCGTGTCGCCTGTAAAAGTGAATAATATCGGCTAGTATTCGTTGAAGTTGGACACCTTCAATCATCTTTATTTTCATAGTGTATATAATTTATACTGTACAAGACATTTATGTAAACCTAGGCTATCTTTATTTATCATAGTAAAATGTATACAAACACACGTATACGTACAAAAAAACTTAACTAATCTTTGCTAACGATTTATACAGTCCACGAACATCGCACAGTAACCTGACGAGTTTGCATCTACCATGAACATCGGATATCACAACTGTTGATCAATTGTGTTTTAATACTTTAAGCCATTATGGCGTTCGTTCCATACCTGACAAGAGCATTCTATATGAGGTCTGGTCAGACTTTAGTATAGACCTACGGAAAGAACTGTTCCTTTTGATTCATTCGAGAAAGTTTTTTTATCACGCCAATTAGAGCCTGACTGCATTGTTTGACCCACCGCTCCTGTCTACAATACCAGACACGTCCTTAGGCATACGCTTCGTATTCCAGACTGTGATCCACCGGACCGCCGCTTCCTCGACAGGTTATTATTATTATTGCCTTGCCTGCGAAAGCGACGAAAGTATTTTTTAGCATCGTCGCTAAGTTTTTCTTCTCCGTTTCTCTGTTTCTCTGTTAACACTAAACCAGCACTGCATTTAGCCTGATAAAATTTGGCATAAACATGATGGGAGGCATTTTTATACTACGTCATTTGCACATTATGGCCCACACCATTTGTTTTGACTTCTTGTGCATTAGTTGTACAACATGTTGTACAACAACAACAAATCAGCAGTCTGCATACGACATACAGCAAATATGCAACAGGTTGTAGGCCTATGGCAGAAATGCGTATCAAATCAAAAACCCACAACAAATGTACAGCATCCCAACACCTCGGAATGTTCTACAGCTTGTTGTACGACTTGTTGTCCATACAACAAATTTACAACAATTCGAAGTAGTGGAGTTTGGGTTTACAGCCACAAGCAGAACATAATGTCATCGTCGAGGCGGCGTTTCGCGCTTGTTACCGTCTGCCTGTCAGTGTCTGTCTGCTGTGTGACAACTTACACGCTCCTCTGGATAATTGCTGCGTCAGCGCAGAATGAACGGTCTTCCGTTTATAGACATGGGCTAGCTGGTTGGTTGGGTTTCGTTCCTTTGCGCGGATCCGACTCCCGTTTTCGTGGCGTCGTCGTGGCATATTTATTACGTCCGGACACTGATCTGGCCAGAGAGTCGAGTCGCGGCAATCGTTCTTTCTTACATAATCGCATTAGCGCGCCCGCGCAGTGAGTAATTTATTGCTCAGCGTCCGAGTACGGCTTACCGAACTCAACAGGAGAACCGTCGAATACAACTCAGTTGACAAATCGTTTGACCCCGAACATCACCATCAATAATAATAATAATAGCAATAATGCTAGTCACGTATCGTTAGATCGTGACTTAAGAACGCTTGCGGCACGTCATACCTCAGTTTCTGTTGTAGGTTGCATACGAAGTGCTGGGGACGGCCCCAAATCCATGCCCAAGCTTCACAACGGGTAATCACTCAGGTTTTTCGTCATAAACGGTGAACCACGATGCAATTTTTGGCGCGGCTAACTGCTCAGAAAGTTCTATGAAATGTACTCGGTGAGCTTACTGTCTGTTATTTTTTTTACCTATTACATATTGTCATCAGAGCCTTTTAGACTTTAACGCTACGAATTTTGTTGACTGCTGCTTTGTAAAAGTTTATTAAAAAACTTTAAAAACTTTTATTTTACCATGGCGGCAGCAACAAAAATATACATATAAAACGAGCACAAGAAAGACAAAAAACAACGCAAGCACACAATGCAAAGAGTAAAAAAAGAAGAAAATTACAAAGTAATCAATCACGACTGAAAACCGTTAGTTAACAGTTCATCAGAAGAAAATGCATCATACAAAAAATGCATCACAGAGTTATTTGATGACCTAGCATTCGTAAAAAACTAACTCAACGAGTATCAAGTTCTATAGCCCATAAAATACGGAATGTCATTTATACAGCCAACATCATTTATACCAAACAGTTTCCAAAAAATAGTACGCCAACTGTGAGATAACAAACTCAGATTTTTCTAGACAAACACACGTTCTCGGCTGCATACAATAAAATGAACTTAGCTCACAATAACTATTAAATAAGTGCATCATTAATGTTTCACACATAATACCTTTACATTTATGGAATAAGCTTATACCATTTACTGATCTAAAATATTTTGACTGACTCACCAAAACTAAGCTTAAACACATTTGCAGATACGACATGGGCATCAACTGCAAGTCAACTCCCTACAGCTTAATATTATTGCACATCTTTTAGCGGCCTCTGTCAATTCTCACAAGCATAGGTTTACTGGTATTAAACTTTCATATTAAGATAAGTCATTTCTTGTTCACATACATCAACCACCTTTTGTAAAACAGATACTGAAGCCGTTTACTACGTATTTTTACGTTTATCATATATTGCTAAATGCATGAACGATGACATAAATATTTCCGTAATGTGATCTGTCTGTTTTTCCGTTTGTCCGTCTGTCACAATCGTGCACTTTGCTATAACTGCTAGACGAAACGAGAATGCCAGCATGTCACTCAGCAAGTGCATTAGCAAGTATACGTTGTCCCATCTAATGTGTATATTAGACACGGACCTCCGTTCTTCCATAAAATTTGTTTGTGTGTTTTGTCGTACTGTTACGGACAGGGAGAGAATTGGATGTAGAACCCTCTTTTCTCAGTTAAACTGTGCATTGCAAATTGCGGCTAAACCGCTACGGACAGCGTAATGTTCACTATTAGAAGCCTATAAAAACTCAATAATGCTCTATATCTCTACCATCGCAGACCCCCATGCGACTTCCTCTTCCCTATGTTCGCAGCGACGCCGTCCAGCGCCAAATTACTTCAGTCGGCGTTTTTACGTGGTTCCGTGAGATATACTGATTTGTCTAGCCGTCAGCTAATCAGGCTTAAATCTGAAACTCAATCTTCAAAGTCCGATACCAAATCAAGCAACAACGAACAGCTAACTAATCGACTACAACAAAATTCGATTAGTACGACAAAATGCACGCACAGAATTTGACTACTTTTGTTAATCAGTCCAACTGATAACTCGACTGTGCTTCGAAAAACGAGTACGCGAGTCCAAGTCTAATTCTTCGTTAATGCCAGAAAAAGATAATGTGCTGCAATATACGACTGCATTAGCTCGTGCCAATCAACTGCCACGTCTAAAATTGTAGAACGTCGCGTTGTGCAAGCAGCCGTATATCAGGCACCTGGACCTTGTTATGGCCAGTAAATTCGTCCATTATCAATCTGATTCTTGATTTTTTTTCTGGCTCCTTTTTCGTACTCTTATTTAACAACTGACACTGTTTTTAAACAGTTTACATGATTAACTTGATATAAATTTAACGATTACAAAGTAGGCTATTCGTTTATCTTTCGGGACCTTTGCTCGACCACAAATGTTCTCAGTCATCGTTTTGTTTGACATTTATCATGTTTTTATTGTAAACAAATTTCCAGTTTATTTTACTAGCTTTATTCTGATCACTGCTTAATCATTTATATCTTCCTAACTTTCACGTATCTGGCAATCTGCGATTTTTTTCACAAGCTTTAAAAATTTTCTTTTGCCGAGATTATTCCTATCCTAGAATGCAACTGTTAGGCCTACCACTCGGACAGCCTTCGCCAGTTTCAACTTGCAATACACGTTGATTTCTTTTGGTTCTTATTTTCGTCAATTTTCGATCGGCAATCAACACATTAACTTAAACTGGTTAGCCGTCAGTTTTGAACGCAGGTTATTTTCTCATGTCGCATCGACGCTAAAAACACGCCCCCATTTGCGGTCGACGTGTGACATAGCAGAAGACCAGACGAGGATCGAGCTCTTATGTGGTGTTTACACGATCCAGCAAACGTCCAGCAAACTTCCAGCAAATGTATTCAAAATACACGTGCTAATGCTGGACGTTTGCTGGATCGTGTAAACACCCTATTAGGCTGTAATGCGATTTTGTGCGGATGTTTGGTGGATGTTGCACGGTGCATTATTAACACACGGGTGAAACGACTGTCACATCTGCTGCCATTGCGCCACTGTTTGCACAGTGCACGAACGCCAACGAATACGACATCAACATAGGCCTATAGACAAAACCATAACAATCAAGCGCCCCTTCCGTAAGAATTTTTCCCCACCGAGACCCGTGCCATATTTCTATATTTTACAGTATGTTAAACTGTTCTAAACATTTTAGCCGACCGTACTTACGTAACGGTCGAGCTTGTGGTACGAGTTGTTGTCTGCCTGTCTGTCGTATGTAGTCGTCTGTACCGGATGTATTGTGGCTAATCATTAGGTCGTAAAGAAAAAAAAACTTTTCACACAAATAATTAGCCCTGCGTCATAAACCCAGGCATGCAAAATTTCAGCGATCAAGGGAAACATTTTCAAATTCGAGGTTGAGTCAAGAAGATAAAAAAATGTGCGTTTTTAACGGAAAACTGGCCATATCTCAAAAACGGTGAAAGGTACGGCCAAAGTTAATGATTATCACTAATAGGAAGTCGCATATTGGTTTTCAAATGACATGAAAATCAACGACTTTGAATGACCTTAAAGGTTACTGACAACCAGTACGGTCGGCTATCCGAGCGACATGTAGACTTCTTGTTCCGCATAGCATCTTGTTGTAAGGAAATTTTGTCGCCGCAAAGATTTTGCCGCAAGGAGTTCTGTCGTAGGGGAAGGGGAAGAGATTCGTTGTGTCGAGAATTTGTCGTAAACTCATGACATCACACAGCTGTCGTCTTATATACAGTCTATATGGAGTGACTAGGCAATCATCTTTTCTCTCGTTATCAGTTCCGTTTGCATGATGTATGGCCAAAGTCTAGCGTCATTATGTCATTGATGACGTCAGTAAAAACTGATGGCGTCAGGAGCCCCAGATTCATCATGTCTAGAATAGATCGTCGGTCAGAAAACTAGACCGCCTAGTTACCAAGTAAGCTTAGCCTACTCAACGATTAAAAAAATAACTCCGCAAAATTTGCAGAGACGTAAATGTTTAAAGGTCACACCATACGCAAAACGACCTGTCACGCATAAAATATTAATGGCACAAAAATAGTCTGTGTTGGTCTGCTAGCAAAAAGAGACCGTTTTGAACACCAAATGTGCCATGCTTGATGTTTGCTCGATGTTTGCTCGATCATGTAAACGAGGTATTAGATACGTTGTAAAACATCGACTGCAGCTGTCTGTTTCTTTCCGAGCATTTGCAAGCACTGTTCTAAAGTTTTCAATACTTGTCATTAGGCTGTGTGCTTAAATTTTGCTTCTAAAAATTAAATTATGTTTTATGCTATTTAACACTAATTTTGCGTTAACAAGTTAAAAACCAGACAACACGCCATAGACGCAGAAAAAAACTGCCAAAGTTTACAACCTTTAGCACGACATTCTGTGCTTGTTGAGACATTTTCGTTTCCGCACGCCAGAGAATGACGGCAAGACGTGTTAGTTTCGCAGTTCGCCTGGTTACACCTATCTGACACCAGTGGAAAATTGCTTTTACGCCTCGCGATTGTTTGCTATCTTGCAAAGGTACCGATCACACACTGTAAATTAAATATTCAAAGACCTAAATTGAAGTGTACTCAGTAATGAATATAATAAAAGTACTACTGAAAGGCATTTGACAACAGTAAATTTATAAATTTATAAGTATAAAAAGTAGGCACAAAAGATAGTTAACAGCACTAAGCTTAAACTAAACGGCATTAAGCTCATGATGAACGCAGGTTTAAAACTGGTTAATAAAACTTTTTGCACATTATTTTTGTGTCAAATATGTTTCATTTCACGACGCACTTCGTTTTTCTGTCTCTCATCACAATGTGTGCACTGTTATAACCACTCACCATCAAACGTGGGGACTGGAATGCGTCTCAAGTCCATTTTAACGCACACGTCGCAGGCAGAACACGCCGTCTATCAAAGTCATGAAATAACTATGTTTCAACACGGTTTAGAGTGCACTCGTTACACTCGCACAGTACGCGCTTGGCCATGATGGAACGCATAAACAATGTGAAGTGCAAATTATACATTACAATCCAATCAATATGTGCTCGTATATGATACAGCAATAGTGCTGTAGGGCCAGCGATTGCATCGATTGAGTATTGTGCTTAGCAACTTTAGATCGACTGTGCTTTATTGTGCCCGTAAATCCGGCACGACAAGTCTTTATGAGAAGAGCTCATACGGTCGAGACTACTGGTACGATGCGTTGCTAGTTCTCTGTGCGAAGCTCTTACAAGTCTGCGAAGAGAAGTTACGTATCTGCACTTCGAGTCACTCGTTTGCTTTTATTGGAGTCGTATAAAGTTGATGTATGCTTAGTGTTTTGGTCGTAACTTTATCAAATATTAACCGCCTCTTTCAAACGTCTTTTACTGCACGTTCAGTGCAATAAAACGTGACCATTAAAGATTCATCTTTGGCAATCCACCGCATCTCAGATGGCGTCACTACACTACCGTGTAAAAAATAATGTCAGAATCTAAAGTGCTCTGTGTCTGTGCACAGTACGACCACATTTAGACGGGTGCGACGCCGCGTCGCCTCTGTGACTGCCGCAGCTTAAGGCGCATATACAGAGCGACGCAAATACTCTGAACTGTATTGAACTGACGCGGTTTAGTTTTTAACGAACTGACCAATGAACAAGCAAGGCGAACCCATTGGTCATTGGTTGACGCGTACGTAAACGTAGTCACGTAGATCACCAATGCAGTTAAACGGTGCCTACGGAATGCATTATTGTTTGCCCATTGGTCAGTTCGTCAAAACTAAACTATGTCAGTTCAGTTCAGTTACGTCGCTCTGTACGCGCCTTTAGGGAGTTTTGACACGTGCAATTCGACAAAACAAAATAAAATACAACGTACAATGACTGCAAAACGCCGTACGACATCGTGCAACATAGTAGTTTGTTTTCTTTCGCAGTGCATGCGAACCTCTGTGACAAGAAAAAACTTTTGTGCAATTTTGTAGAGCCATGCACACAATTCGCTATAAGCTTAACCGATTCGCTGATAACTGTGCGGTATTATCAAGAAACACATCGCATTAGAATAAGCCAATTAAACCCATACACGACATTGTAAAAACAAAAGGTTCAGCAAATGGCCGTTTAACTTACTGTTGTATTTAATATACGTTTTATTGCGCGCAACAAAAATGCTTAAACGAAATTAAACTGTCGCTTTTCTGTACTAGAGACCACATAAGTATATCGGCCTATATGCGGTGTCGAATATCGTGCGCAAATCGACTTTATGCTTACTATCAGAACCATTATTCACAAAAGTAGGCCGACTAAAAGCACTTTCCTGCTAACTTCACATTAACAGTAACTATTTATTGTCAAGCAATTTGCCAATTTCGCACAGTATACGCAGAACCAGATTGCAAAATTGCGCCATAACAACGCTCTTAGCTATTTATGTTGTACAGAACGACAGAACTCGGAGGCTAACTAAATAGCTTACCTATATGGTCATCGCTACCCACTCTTGCATTTATGTCTAGGATACCTGCATTACGAGTTTGTCGCGATAAGAGACAAAAGATCTAGTTTGGCTGAAGAGCTAAACACAGCCTATAATCCTTATGTTTTTGATTCTAGCAACATATATAAGCAACGATAAGCCAGGTTCTTTGATCACCGAACGAAGACGTAAGCCTAATACCCAGAGCTGCTTACTAAATCATCACAAATCCGTGTACTGAGCTGTTTGATAGTTGATGAGCGAATAGCTACAAATGAAAGTTTATCAGCAGTAAATTTGCACTTCAAGCAGTATATGACATTACATTGCTGCTCGCCTTCCGAAATTTCTTCCTTGAATTCCTTTTTACCCCAGACCATTCTAACCACCGCTACCTCCGCAACCGACAGCGTCAAGTACAACTAAAGTCGAAAACAGCACAACCGAAAAACAAACTTAGAGGAGTGTTTAAAGACATTTTTAAAAATTGTACAGCAAATTTAAAAAAAATTAAAACCTTAAATTTAGACTTTAAAATGTTGTTTTTTTGTTTGAAAAACCTTTAAAAGCCCGGGGTTTTCCAAACGGATTTTTCATCCCTGGAAACGACTGGTCGGTGCACGGTTTGTGCTCGGCTGGGTGCAGTAAATAAACGATTGTCGTATTTGGTGGCAAATTCTCCGTCGGCGCTGGCGGCGTCCGCTTTCCATTTATTCGCAGCGGACAATATTCAGTTCGTGTGTCCGCCGCGAACAACGTCAGCTGAGCTGAACGGAGCTGGTCGCATTGAGTGCCTGTGCCTTTTATTCCGCTAAATGCCCAGCTGCGAACCGTGAAACAGTCGGCACGTGCACGCCAACTTTGCGCCACACTGCAGGCTTACATCAGTCACCCATTTTTCCCAGTCCGCAGCCTGGAAACGACAGCAGTGTCCATGGAAAACGTGTGGGCGGAAGATGGAAATGCCTCGTTGACAGCTTTGCGCTTCTTTTACGAGCAGATTAACCGGAATACTATTCACACGCAGAAATCGTGCCCCAGATTAAACGAGGCCACTTATGTTCATGACCACTTCGTCAAATATGGACCGATTTCTTTGTAAATTTTCCACTGTTAGGTATATGTTTACAGTTAAACTGCAATAAAGCTGGTGAAAAACTTATTACCTCACTTTAAATTTGCTTTTGCACGGGTCGGCCTAAACACCATAAATCACCACAGATCAGCCAAGACGGCACTCACTACTCTTAACGCTAATCTTAACTTTAACCCTAACGCTAACAAATTTTACCCTAACCCTAAGACAATAACCCTAACCCTAACTTCAACCCTAACTCTAACTCTAACCAACTCTGCCGTAACTCTAACCCTACCCGATTCCAACTAACTCTGCCATTTCAACTGATCTGTGGTGATCTGCGTTTATCTATGGTGTTTAGGCAGACCGCTTCTGCACTGCATGTTACGTTTCATTCAATACACGCGAACCCGTGCGATAAAATGCAATTTATGTGCTAAAAAGAGTAAACGGTATCGACGGCGACTGTCTCCAGTTGTTTTAGTTTGTTTTTAAAGTGAAGTGCTTCCGCAGAAACGCTCACTTAATGTAGTTTTCTTCTAAAATTACACTTAAGCCTATACCTTTCCCCGAGACTAGTATTCGCAATAGTAGGAAACGTGACGTTTGGAAGTTCCGGGGGAACTGCCAGTGATGTTTTTAATGCAATCACTTTTTCACTGGACAACGCATGTATCAGACAAAAAAGATTAACGTTTTTTCTATGTAGCGTAATGTGCTTTGTCTTTTGTTAGAAACAAAATTTTACTGCGTTAAACGAGGCTTATGTCGCAGTTTACAGTTAATAGCAAAAATAGTTTTACACCTTTACTTTTTATGTATCCATATATAAATGACATTTAAAAATCGACTGCAAAAAATAAAACCGCTAATCAATATACAGTCTATAGGTATACGCAATGCCATTTTTTCACTGTCATAACATGAAACAAATGTCACAGTTAAGTCAGATATGAAAAGGCAAGTAAATAAAGACTGTAAACCTAAAAACAGCGAAAACATAGCAAAAGACACGCAGTCTCTGCAACAACCTATTGTCTAATGCATAGCCTTTGATCTAGTTATGCAGCATGTCCAATTCATACAATAGGCCTATACTACACTACACTCGTGACAAAATCTGTGTGATGTTGACGCGAAATTTTTCTCTAAAAACAACTTTCAAAACTTTGAAAGAATTTTTTATCATGGATTAAAGCAAAAACAAGAACTAACGTGGCTGAAAAACTTCCAAAAACATGGCCATAGGCGAACACAGTGACACAAGTTAACATACCTATATGATCGTACATTATATGGCATTTTTATTTTAAAAAATTAATGTGAAGAGCCAAAAATTATGCTTCATACTCCAGCAAAGTTTTAATTCTACGTTGTAACCAAGACTCAGAAAATTTATTAGGTAGCGTTTTGCCTGAAACAAGTAAAGCGCATTGACGCTATAGCCATAATGCGTGCATTTTCAAATAGTTGTATACAGTAGTTTACCTTAAGTTTTTTTTTACATTTAATGTTATTCAGACGCTAAAATCGACATTTTATTATAAATTGTTTACGGTCTTTTTCGTTGTAGTTTTTTTCCTAGTTTTAGTCATCGTTCTTTCGTTTTTTTAGTTTTTTTTTCATTTTGTGCAGTTTTTTGATCTATATGTTTTACATTATAACTGTATTTCTATTTCAGTCTTTGTCATGTCATTTCCATTTGAAACATTTTAGTTTGTAGTTTATGCGGTAAATCAAACTGGCACTTTGTCTGTCAGTTTTTAGGTGCAAATCCGTATCCAGTGGTGTTTGACTTAAGTCAACGTCAAAGTCAAGTCAAATGATTTTCACCAAACAAAAGTTAAAGTCAAAGCCAAAATGATTTGTGGAAGTCAAATAACACTGAGTGTAGCGTGTCGTACTGATATCGCATCAAATTAACTATGATTCTCACTTACCTGCAGTTTAAATCACCGAACAAAATCGGTCGCTGATGCTGTCCTGATGTGTGTTAAACTCATTTCTGCAGGCGCCGTTGTCAGTACATCTATCTGTGCACAGTCCGTTGTTGTTTTAGCGACTGCGATCTGAGAGCAATTCCACGACCGAACATTGCCGTCGATAACAACGTCATCGTTGTCGTAAACTTGTTAGGCTAGATGCTTTTTCGCTCGCACCGGGCAGCACTAACTGCGGCTTCTGAATAACCCAAATGCTGTAGCTGCTGTCCGCGCATGTGTTCTGCTGCCGGTGGGGTTGCAAGCGCGGAGTATTTTGCTATTACACTTCAGGACCAGCAGCGACCCTTCGGGGCAGCCTGTCGCTGCAACCGATAAAAGCCGCGCCGCATCCAGCAGTGTCGGCACAGCAGACTGGCGTCTGACGGACACGCTGTCATGGCGAGAATTATCAAAAGTACACAATGGTTAAATCCAGTGAATTGGTGACAAAATTATGACTTACAACTTGCAAGCACGCTGGCGCAAGCCGTCAAAAGGAAAAGTTAACTTTTTGTCCTTTGAATCAACAACACAGCTTGGAATAGCGCATTGAAGGGTTTACACACTCTGTGCCGGTCTAAGAATAGTTTTCTTGTGACCCGGTTTCTGGTCACGCGTTTTCAGCGCCATCTTCCAAACTGTTCTCTGCATAATGACATCACTCTCAACAGTCGTTTAGTTACTAGTTAGCCCATTCTCCGGTGTTTCTCAGAACCCTGGAATCGGTTTTTCGTTGTTTTGTCGTCTGGTTTCGCGGTCAGCGCCACAACGAGTCCCCGATGGCGTGGCAGATCGCATTATATCGTGTCCAGAACAAATTGAGCAGCAACCGTTTGAAAACGAATGCCGATAAAACGCAGATAATACGGCTGAGCATAAGACAACAACTGGCTCAAGGCTATTGTCTCCGGAGTCTAATTTTTATCGGCAGTTTTCAGCGTTTTTTTGTCCACCACGAGCTGATCGGTATAGACTATCATGCTGCATGCAACATACTGCTTCATTCAATTACTGCTACGTCAACGGCAGCTGGTCAGTAAATAAATAAGTAAGTAACTAATTAATATTATGTTGTGTGTTAATATTGTAATATTCGAATATTGTATACTTCGAACGCGCTCGATGTGCCAGTAGATTACAATTTATATAAAATTTGATTGCACTTTTATTTACAGAAAACAAAAAGTTCGATCACAATCACTGTATAGACTACTCCAATGCTGCGAGAACTTTATTGGCAAAAAACTTCACAGACTGTAAACGAACGACATCAACTATAAGCTACCGTACACGATTAAAGAATTTCTCCCCGTATAGCAGAACAGATGCTAAATAAAAACAGCATTATAGACCATCCGCTAAAAGCAACGCAAAATAGATTAGGCTAATTTTTCCCAGTGCAATCAGCTAATCATTTGTCCCAGGGGCGGCATGGTGCATTACCCGGATGCTTCGGTACGAAGTATATAAGCTTTCTCGACGGCAGTGAAGACAGCTGCTGTTGCTATACATGCGTTCTTTAGTCCAACGACACTTCGGACAGTGCTGAGCCATTCGATACTCCAATGACACCCAACGCTTTCCAAGAACATCTGCTGTCATGACAGTTGTCAATTTGCTGAGCGACTTAAACAACGTTTGGATAACACGTTAAGCGCATTAGACGAATTCTGTTCATTTTTGCGCTATAAAGTAACTTTTTATACAACAAACATCGCATGTGGAACAAAAAGTTAATTACAATATTTGTGATTGTGTCTTTGCTACATATTAAGCAATTTTTACGTGCGAAAGCAGAATGCTTCGCGCGTCTTTGCCATCGTCTGGGCGTCCGTCCGTCCGTCCGTCACACTCGTGAGCTGTATCAAAACGGTGCAAGCTAGGATCACGAAATCTTC
>Ga0056128_1004905_pt1 | contig 16793 bp, 9 predicted proteins | sample WorMetLIZISLAND2_FD_71113 | JGI IMG/M metagenome (GOLD analysis project Ga0056128, IMG submission 71113) | Marine gutless worms symbiont microbial communities from Max Planck institute for Marine Microbiology, Germany - Olavius geniculatus... ... | reverse complement strand
CCTTTATAGAGTGTTTACACGATCCAGCAAACGTCCAGCAAACTTCCAGCAAATGTATTCAAAATACACGTGCTAATGCTGGACGTTTGCTGGATTGTTTAAACACCCTATTACGCTCGACTAAATGATAACTTAGTCCGTAAAACATGCACGCAGTCTCCAGGCCGAGCTTAAATTAAACAATAAACGGCCAGTGACATCGAGCCAAGACTAATTATTCATACTCACCACCACATGTCGACGGCCGATGTTCGGACGACCAGCTGCAGCAGCAACAGCAACACGGCGCAGATGCTCCTCCACTGACACACACCGTATTTCATCGCACCAGTTGTTGACGTCATCATGACGTCATCGGCTTCCTCTCCGTGTTACGTCACGAAGCGACGAGTAAGCTTAGACCAGCCAGCAGATACGACGACGTCATTTGACATCAACACTCACAGGCTCCGGTTGAACGACCGATGTGCTGACCATCCAGTTAACATATGGGTCTCGAAAATTGCAACACCGCACTTAATAATGACTAAAATCTGCAAGAAACAAGTCGCGCAGTTCAGTTTTGCGATAATCCAAAGATCGCGTCGGTAGGTTACCACTCGGAAGCGCTGTTTTAATGAGGTATGATAAGACCAAATAAACCAAATAAAAACTATTTATATATTTGATGAGACGACGCATCAACGGACCAGTGAACGTCGACGACCGTCGGACACGTGTCGGTCAGTGATCTCGCTGCTGCCCGACTTGTCTCGTGTAGCTGCAGCTGACGGTCAAACACTGACTGAGTGATCGACTACTAAACACCCGGCCCGCACCGCTGCGATGACCACCGCACCGGGCGAGCATTCTCGCCAGCCGCTTGCTTGCCTGTTCTCGGCCAGTCGAGTTCAGTATACGCAACGACGGGCAGGTGTACGAGCGTAAATAAACAGATTGGTGGTTGGTGATCGCCAGCTGATCGACTGGATTAAACTGACCTGGCCGGATCAGCGTCGACACGACTTTACTCCAGCGGAGTAGATGTACAGAGGTAAACAACAGCAAGTCTGGTACTGTGCATGCGCTGGCGCCGGCGACTGACGTAGGCTATATGGTTGTCGTGGCGACTTGTAACCGATCGAGCGACCCACTGAGTGACCGATCGACGCAGAACAGAGCAACGACCGCTAGTTTGCGCGGTCCGTCACTGTCAGCGATAGAAGACAACTCGTGTCTTGTCTTTTTTCGACAGTTTAAATAAACTGCGTGTGTCGGAGAAAAGGTCGCTCGGCGATGTTGTGCGAGAAGCGTGACAACGGGAAATAATAGCCAACCGTGCCCCAACCAACCGCAAGTCTGAATCAACGCGTGATTGACGTAGGACAAGCCCTATGCATTCAGCTCTAAAGCACCGCCCGGCGCCTATCGTCGTCGCCAACTAAGTGTGTAGTCAAAATAGGCGCGGTAATTAAATTAACAATAACGGCGTTTGTACGTAGACAGATACTAAGTTTAAAGAGAGTTAAGTAAAGTTAAGCAGCGGCATCCAGTTACAGTACGATTTGATCCACTTAACATAAAATGTAAAATAATAGTCTCTGATCAAATGCCAGAAACTTTCATGTTAAGCTCTCAAATGCTCTTGTTGAAGTTAGTCAGATGTGCAAAAAACTACTGCTTGCCCATTGGTCAGTTTGTCAAAAACTAAACCATCCCCAGTTCAGTTTAGTTACGTCGCTCTGTACGCGCCTTAAAGCGCAGTTCTGCCGAATCCAAGTTCACCAGGAATAATTGTTCGAGTCGTCATGAGAACAGATCCTGTATTTTCCGACTTACGTGAACTTTCTGCTGTCTGACAGATTGCGTCTTTGTGTACTTATTCTCTGTATGTTAATTGGTGTTGGGTTAGTTGACACATTTTGTGTTTTTTCATTATATTGCATTATTTTTTCTGTAGATTTTAAAAAATATTCTTCTACTATTCGTTTGTTTTTCTTATGTACTCCCGTGTACGATATTGATATTAAATAAATAATAACAATAAATAAATATTGCAAATTTACTTCTGGTCGTGCCAGTCAAGAATTTTGTAAGTATACCAATAGGCGTAAAACGGATAAAAATATATGGTCTCTTTTTGGACTCATACTGTGTAAGCCTATCTCATAGCAAATAAACGCCAGTGTCTCCTGAATGTGACACGTAACCGCTATTACCCAACGTATACGTTTATTACACGAGTTTTAAACCTTATTTTAATGAATTAAAGCATACACACAACACCACTTTGTCAGAGATATCGTTAACATGGCTTCATATCGCCGACGTCGTGTTAAAATATTATACCAATAAATGACTCTATCAACATCATGGAATACCGGTACAATTATTAATACTGTACGTCGTCGACGAGTATTTAACTTGAACGGAACAGAAAAGAAACAGATAAAACTGTCAAAGCATTATGAGCAGCTAAAGAAGCTAAGCAGATGTCTTGCACTACGGATAAATAAAAACAGACGTCGACAATTTTCAACTCTGAAACCTCCTTATATCAGATTTCACGACTAATAATTAATTTCAATTGCACAAGAACTTAACAACACCATTTCCAGAAATGGCCAGGGTTCGGTAAGGTTAAAGTCACCGAAATACCAACAAAAACATTACTAATGTGCACGATGATTTAGAATAGCATAAACACCTCAGTCGCCAGATTACCTAAGATTCACATAAAATATATAATCTCAAGATTAACACATGCAATAAAGCCAGCTCGTGAATCTAAAAGATTAACGTACGCATTATGTAGTTAAGTTAAAAAATTCAAAAAGGCACCAGATGATGTACAAGAAACAAAAGAAGGCATGAAAATGCATATGAACAGAAGGCTGAAGTGTGGATATGTGGGGTCGTCCATAAATGACGTAACGCGATTTCAAGAAAAAAATTACCCTCCTCCCCCCTTCGTCAACTTCTCTGGACCCCCTTCAAATATGACGTCACAAACGTCTAACCCCCAGCAGCCTGTGGTGTAGAGCACAGAGATGAGTTTCAGCATATCCTAATTGTAATATATAAAATTATATCCATTATCAAAATTGTCTACTGTCAATCTAATGCATAAAATTGTGTGAAATTAAGCACGGTGTTCCTAATGTTCCTCGTCCTGACATATAGGCCTACGGCAAGTTGGCAACATGAATTTGGCTGTCTATTGTGCCTTTCCACGGATGTGACGCGTGTGACGTCACTTCCTTTAACCCCCTCCCCTACGTCGCACGTCGTCACAATAATGTAAACCTCCTCCTCCCCCTCGGAGCGTGACGTCATTTACGGACGACCCCATGACTGACAGCAACACCAAGAAACATACAAGAATAGAATGAAGAGACCTATCATCAAGACAAACAGTAGCTTATTTGTTTCAGCACAACGAGGTTGTAAGTAGCACTACATACAGGGTGGTCCAAAAAATCGACACAAAGTTTATAGCACAATAATTTTGCAACTGTACGTCATAGAGTCATGTGGTTTTCAGCAAAATGTTCCGAAAGAAATTCTTTACGTGACCAAAGTCAGTATTTGAATACAGCAGTTAAATATTCTTTGTTATTGCTGATGGCAATTGAACTATGCAAAAACAGTATCACCCTCAACACCGCAGTCCATAAAAATGTGCCACTTTTATTTTTTCAATAGCTTCATGAAACATTGGCCATTTTAATACTTTGTGGCATGCGACATTAAAAAGAAACTTGACGCAAATGTTTGTAGTTTTGGCCACCCCATTTTAATACTGTCGCTGCACTACCTTGTGAAAGGCAGAAGTCACAGCAATGAATTCATACTGGGTAGTGCATGCATCAGCTCAGAAAATTACTGAGACCACAAAATCACTGAAAATCCGTTGCTTCATCTGTATTTTAAAGTTGAAAGTCGACAAACTGAAATGATACATCAACAGCGAGTGGGCCGCTTGAGTCATGCAGTTACTGAACGTGCTGTCGGCAAATGGTGTCAACGTCTATCACTTGCGTTTGTGCTGCAGGAGAACATTTAGAGCACATGCTGAAATGAAGATGATGTGATGTGACACGTGTGACTTTTTGAGTGATAATAATTGCCAATTGCGTTTGTCGCTATTCAGTTAATAATTTCTGAGCCGACACATACGCTACCCGGTAGGAATTCACTGTTGTCAATGGCCAAAATGCGACTTCTGCATTTCACAAGGTAGTGTAGCGACAACGTTAAGGTGAGGTGGCCAAAACTACAGACCTTTGCGTCGAGTTTCTTCTTAATGTCACATGCCAAAAATTATTGAAATCGGAAAGTGTTTCACAGAGCTATTGAAAAAATAATAGTGTCATGTTTTTATGGACCAAGGTACATTGAAGGTAATAATGTTTTTCAATAGTTCACTTGCCAGTGACAAAAACAAAGAATATTCAATTGCTGTAGTTATTAATGACTTAAGTCATGTAAAGAATTTCTTTCAGAACATTTTGCTAAAAACCGCATGACTCTGTGATGTACGGTTGCAAAATTATTGTGTCAATAACTCTGTGCTCTTTTTTGGACCACCCTGTATATCCAGACCTTAATCAAACAATGCCATAAAAAGTTAGTAATACACGACGTACAAGAAGTCAAAATGTTTATGAGAGATGCCCATGGGTGAGTGAGTGAGTGAGCAGAGTTTAAGGTCGTGCCTGACACAGTATAGGTCATTTTGGGGATGGCCGTTTAAGGCAGAATGCACAAAAACACTTAGTAACGGAACAGTTATGTTAAACCTTTACAGAAACACAAAAGAGCTAAAAATAAAATTGTAAGAACTCCTTTTCACGCGTGCATACATAATTAACAATAATGGTAGTTCTAATAATCTTCCTTGTAATCCTCCAGATAGCCATTAATTTCAGAATGCTGTCTATTGGAGGACAGGGGGCATGCACATGGGTGAGAAACCTATCCCTCTTATTTGACCTGGAGAGCCAGCATCGACTACTCGGCGAATTAGGTATGTTCATAAGATGCACATGGATACAAAAACTGAACAGACACAATACACCAGACATACACTGATAAAATATATAAACTAGTTTTAAAATTTAAAACAACAAATTCCTCATCCACTACTAGATGTTATATTCAGTCACATTTTTAACCACATCAAAAACGCTCATCAACAATTATCACTAAACAAGGAAAAATCAACTGTCAAATTGACAATTTCTTCTATCCAATGTTTAACTACAGCAAAGCATCGTAATAACAAGAAACAACTGCAAATATGTTTTAGTAACTAAATGTCCAAAAATCTCGATGAACTCGCATTCATTTTCATTAAAAGGACAAAAAACGAATTCAAATCGTTTACCCTTTATTAAATTGCTAGCTGATAGAAGCTGTTGGTTCGATAACATAATACAGCTGTTAGAAATTCGTGAAAGGATAGCAGATAAATCACTTCTCATCTCAGCACAGATGAAAAGATGCAGCCGCACTTCACCGGGCAGGCAGATAAATAAGAAGACCGGTGGAACGAAGTGTTACGGGAACAAATCTGAGACAAAAAACAAGACGGAACAATGTTAAACAGCAACTCCACAAGAACCGTCGCCAATTGAAGCAAACACATAAAGCAGGCAGTATACTACCGCAACTATTATGCATCACAAATTAACACCAACCACACTAACACACTACCGATATATAAACAGCATTATGCCAAAAGAAAAACCTGTGCTTCCAATTGCCGCCCATCACTAGAGAAAACCCGCTTCCCAAAAATTTTTATTTGACCCTCAACAAAAACACCAGCGCAGTATTCAATATGCCTTCAAAGTTTTACCAAAAACGCTTGCATCTAATCTGAAATGTTGCTGTAACTTTGCTTAAGTTTACGTAAGCACTATTTCATATGTCAGTTTGTTTTTTTACGAGTTGTTGGGTAAATATTACACGACACGTCATGATATGAAAATAAATAATAAAAAAAATTTCCACCGCCCCCGTCCCTAGGTTTTTTGCCAGCTGCAACCGGAATCACAGATTTTTTTCTTTAGGCCTTATCACAGAAAACACGCTGCTCCACTGAACACTGACATACATCTACAATGAATAGAATCAACAGAACTGCAGAAAGACAAACAACACGGTCTCGCGACTTATGCTCATGTCGGCAACTGTGTTTACAAACAACGCAGCGAACAATGGCTTTGTGAAACTAAGCCCGTAATAGATCAATAGATATAACACATCAACAATGCACATTTATTTAAGGCAAATTAGCAGACGAAGAGCACTTTCATTTAAAGCCACCACACACAGGCACACGTATGAGCAGCGAAACTCTTCACATAAATCCTTGGAACTGCATGGAAAGTTTCACTATTTCAGTATTTCACAAATTTAAATAATGAAAACAAAAAAGGCATATATAATCTGTTCAAGAAGTAACCCACCCACTTTGCAATATTTAGTACATTCCACAATTATACGTTTACTGGATAAATTTTATTTTCCTTATGTTCCAACACCACCCAGGATTATAAGAACATCCAAAAATTAAACAGTTCTCATCTCATAAACGTTTCAGCTCTTTAAAAAAGTTGTTCTGGCAGTCATTGGTCGAACAAACTCAGGTCGAAACAATGACTAATAATCTATATAAATTCACCAAACTACAATATTGGCAACTGTCCTGTTGCCTTCTGTATCAATTCTCATACAAAGTGTTTGTTAGGGCAATGGCTAATACCAGCAAATGGGAATCATAGTTTCAAAAAAGGCAACAATAGTTACGAAAACTTACACTTAGCAAACAAAGGTGGTAATTTGATGAATGCGTATAGCTTATTAGTTTTGGTGGCAACTATACTTATTACGACTGAAATGCTATGAAATCTAATCAAAGTATCCGTACAAAGCATTCTGTAAGTCGTTCAATATACATGTATGACAGCAGAGAATACACCCCGTGGTAGAAAGAGGAAAGGGCAGATTGGGAGGCCACCCTTGCCTTTGTTAGGAAACCTGGTGGCAGCCATGGCCTTGGCCACAGTTTAACGACCAACCAGCTCGATGCTCCCATTTAAAACACAAAATTGCAAAATATGTGCAAAATTAGAGGCATGTTGGCTATGAGATACAGCCTGTACGTTCACCCCATAACCCACTCCCCCTCAAACCTACTAACAGCTTCACCTAGAGCCTATAGTTTTCCTTCCCGATCCACAACCCTCATCCACCACTGAATATAAGCGTCAAAATAAGCCACACCATATCATGTCAAACCATTTACTGATAACTTAATTTCAGGGGTAAAAACATTTGAACGCAGTCAGTAAATATGGGCTGGAACTTCTGATTATTACGAATTCATGACATGGTGTAGCAGCAAAGAATTACATATACACCAGCACATCATTTTACTAGTCTATTATGCAGTATAAATTAGTATATTATAACACAGTCTCGATGCAATTACGCTAGTGGCATTCCCTACGTGGATTTCACTACAATGACAAAGGGCACTTCAATCATTATCGAGTGATCTCTAAATTAGTCAGTAGTGAATCCAAAGAGTGCAATTATAGAAGGCAAATTGCTGAAAAAAATTATGCACTGCAGAAAGCAGACTAGCTAAATCGTCACTCACTCGAATGCAGACAAAAAAAAACTGCAGTATACACTGCCAATAAACCAACCTCTTAACAAGAAAAAAACATTAAAAGTGTCAGTTGGAACGAGGTATAGAGTCAGAAGCCTGGCTGTGAACAGGCTGTTCCAATGTCCCTGCCGTTGTCGAGTTGGATGAAAGCTGATCGCGGGTAGAATCTACTGCAGCGCCGCTAGCTTGCGGCACAACCTGCCCCTGCTGCTGTAGAACGTACAGATTACGCAGCGCATTGCCGGCTGACTCCAAGTACATCCGCTGCAGCTGATTGAGATGCGACAGCAAACTCAGCTGGTCAGCATGCTCCAAATAATGCATCTCACCAACGTGCCGTGGGTGACCTGTGACTGCCGTGGACTGGTCAACGGATGACGTCCCATCACTTTGATGATAAGCGTAGGCACCGCACCATGTTGGCAACGACAGCTGGCCTGCAGGTGCACTGACAGCTGGCGATACACAAGAGTTGCTGTGCACGGGATGGGTCTCTGATGTGTGCACTTCAAATGTATCACCAGACGTCGAAGTGCGAACACTATCCGTGTGGACCTGCGCCAAGGGTGGGCTATGCGTGTACTGGATGCCGTGTAACTGCTGGGAGAACAGGCTCATCAGCTGCGTAGAGACGGGATCTGGCAATCTGCACGAGTCGACAAGCTGCTGAAGCTGCGCCAGGAGCAGTCCCGCTGCTGCAGCCTGATCCTGATCGGTCTGTCTAACTGCTGATGTGGGAACAGTGGACGACGCTTGGTGTATGAACGTTGGAGGTTTCAACATTGCTGCATTCTGCTGAGACTGCGATGAATGCGGAACATACTGCGATGTGTTGGTTACAACTGCGGCACACTGCGACAGCTGCTGTGATGTTTCTGCTGTAGCAGTGCAGTCCCAAACCTCTCTGCACATAACATTACACACAAAATAACGCACTGAATATAAACACTCACCTCCTTCGAATGTCACCTAAAGACACATAATTAAGGCCCACAGTTTGCCGCAGGCCGCGGAATTTCGAGCCAACCCGCGGAATTTCATGGAATTTTACAGAAGTTATGAAATGACCCATGACTGGTATGATCGTCCGCTTTAAACTAACTATATCATAGAGAATAATCAAACTGAACTGCATAAAACTGTGAACCTACTAATAATTACCATTGTATAAGGCACAATCGTAAATTAACACAATGCGACCAATTGACAAACTGCACTTTTGAAAAAAAAATCGATAACCGAGCGCCATGCCAGTATCCAAAAACTAAAGTTTTTAAAACCGAATAAAGCTTAGTTTGAAACGCACAAACAGAACGCTGCGGTAAGCCACAGAATTTGGACAGTTTTGCCGCGGTGAGCCGCAGAATTTTGTGAACTAGCCCGAGGAATTTGGCAAAACTTACCGAGAAAAACTGTGAACCCTACGAATCATAATTATCTCCTAGCGCCCATGACCAATGCACCAATTCTCCTGCGAGATTTTTGCACTACACAAATAGTGACTTATTTACTTTCATTACGTTGTGATGTTGTGACAGAAGACTTGATGCTATTTAGAAATACCCAATTATTTTCTGAGTATTTAAACATCAACTTCAAATTATTTAAATACTGCAGAATGACACAATGAAATTCTTAGGCGTACCAGCAAACATCAGCCACTTATTCAGAAAAAAATGCTTAATACAGCTAAATCACTCAAATCACAAATAATATGTACAAAATTTTACATGTACTGTCATCAATAATTAGTACCTGTTTATTAAAAAAACACTGCAAAGTCATAAAAAACTAAACTCACTTAAATATGTACTACATTGTAATGATTTCATCTATCACCTGTAAACCTGCAAATTTACTGTTTAAATACTAAATATTCATCTATATGTAAATAGTGTATAAAATTGTAAATACTTACAAGTATTTAAATACTCAACAACACTGTGAACATTAGACACGAATTTCCCATTTTTGCAGTAATGACATTGATGTTTATAACTGCAGAATTTGCAGGCACAAGCATTCCTACATTTCCTACTTTGTAAAACGATCACCCATCTTTAGTGCAATAATTATGTATAAAAAAGCTCCTCAGCAAACAAAGCAGCCTAAAGATCAGTAACACTAGGGAAACAGTTCTGAAAACAGCAGCATGCTTACACTGCACACTGGGTGACTGCATAATGTGCATCTTGCGGAAGACTGGATTTTTTCACCTAAATACAAAGCAAAAAATGACAAAATTAGTCATCATCAATTATCGTTACAACTGAGATCGGCAAAACATGAATACTCAAACTAGTGTTGCACTGTAATAATCAGCGGATATAAAAAGAAAAAAAACTTTTATTAGTTTCGTCCACATAATCAACAAACGAAGCAAGTAAAAACTTCAAAAAAGCAAGAACTTACAGCAGTCACGGGATGAGACTGGCGAGCTGTAACATCTGTGGCAGAGATGGTCTCCTGATCAGCTGGTGCCATTTTCTTCTGCAAGTGTTTCTGCGCCAGCTGAGTGGTCGCTGAAGCAATGGCCGAGTCACTTACATGCTGTCGATTAATGTCCGAATTCGGCAACAAGAAATGCGAAACTGAAACAGCGGCTGGGAGGCAGTGATCGGAAGCACACTCTCGAAACTGAGCGGATGACATAGCAGCAACTGCAAACTGACCGGAACTGGCAGCGACCGTCGTGCACACTGCACTACTGTGGGGTTTTACGACGACATCCATGCCAGCTTCAGGCAGCTGTGTATTTCCCGGCACCTGCGAAACTGTTTTGAGCCGAGATGATGCAGCAGCACCAATCGTGACATCGCTCGCTTTACACACAGTTTCACGTACAATGTGACCTTCTTGCTTTCTGACTGCATCAGCCTTGTTTTCATCAAAACTGATGCCGGTACCTTTCGCAACTGAGACGCTATGCACTTTTGGCACAGTCGATGCGTCAAGCGTAACTGCTGATGTATTTCGTGAAGCGAGGGTAATGGTGTTGCCATTTGAAGCACCAGACATGCACGTGACACAGGTACGCTCTACGTCACATGCAGCAGCAGCAACTGAATGATGAAATGATGAAGTGACCGTGGACATGGTACTTGTAACAGTGACGACGGTTCCAGCTTTGGAGTGCTCAGGCTGACCTATTCCTTTAGTCGTGCGGGGCCTTAGCTTCTCTTTCAGAGCCATATCAAGATCTGCAAGGCCCTGGGGACAATCCACATTCTTCTTTGGCATCGAAATCCCAGACACTTTGGCACCATTTCCAGCTGGCACACTGTGATGCCTGGAACACGCTGCACCAGTTCGAGGTACGCCAGAAACCTTGGCTCCGGGAACGTCACCAGATTCTGATTCTATCGAAGCTCCACGATGAAGGGGACAATTCTGCATAACACTACCTGCACTACTGCCATCTAAGCCCGACGAAGATGTACGTGTCAATTTTGAGGGTGTTCCGACTTGCATACTGCCCATGCTAAGAGCAGCCGACTTGTCTTCCACACTTGGCCGCCTGGTCTGAACAGCTTCTGACTTATTCATGCAGGTGAAACTGTCGACGGTGTTGGCAGTTGTTAAGCCAAAGAAACCATACACTGATGCTGGAGGTGTTAACTGCATTGGCGTCACAGGAACCCGACTGGACTGCATGGTGAGAAATTCCACTAGCTTTCTGTATAATAACTCAGACAGAACTCTCGGATTCAAACAACTCGATGCATTCAGATTCAGAGGCGGCGGTAGCTGAGCAAACATCGCCTCCAACAGTTCGGGAGTGACAAGAGGATTTGGCTGTGCCAACAGCTGGACTACTTTGGCATATGCAGCCTGAACGTTGGACGACGCTGGTAAAAGAGCCCAAGGCAAACCACCGGCAGAGAACTGCGATGACAGCACATGATTGTTTAACTGATGGACAGCACCAATATTGCAGCCAGACTGCAACACAAAAGGTCCGGGAAACTGCACCGGATGGACAGGCAACATTATCTGCTGCAGCTGCTGGACCAGCTCGTGAGCTTTTGCCGGCAATAAGCCACTTTCTATTAGCAGATTTGCTAGCCGAGTCTGCCAGTGCAGATATTGCAACGGAAGTCCAGTGGCCACAGGCACCGGCCCAACGAATGCATTCGGCATCAAGTCCGGTGGTTTAGGCTGCGACGGGAGGAGCGTTGACTGCATGAGTTGGATTGCCTGCTGCTGCAGCTGCTGTTGCTGTTGATAATGAAGCATTTGCATCAGCAGCGGATGCTGCACCTGCATCTGCTGCTGCTGTATCTGCTGAAGTAACAACTGCTGCTGCTGGTGCTGCCAGTCTGTAAAACATGCTGCTGGCAAAGAATCACAGACGTGGCCTGACTGCTGAAAAGCACCAACGGTGTTGCTAGCATTCATGGCTGGTGGGTAAGTGCCGATAACTGACGGCTGAGGCAGCAGATCATGGCAAGCTGCTACATGCTGGTGATGGTGGCTAGGATTATACTGATGAGCGGATACGGAAGCTTCAGGCTTCATGTGTTGATTACCACCTACCCCCGATACCAAAGGATCCCCTTGCACAGTGGCGGCAGCAGCAGATGACACTGTCCATGCAGGACCTGATGCCAACAGCTTCTGCTCACCGACTCCAGTACATTTACACAGCAAAGCCATCACACTGTCAGCAGCAAATGAATTCACCAATCTCATCGAGCTCACACCACTGTCCGTAGGTAATACAACATCCGACTCCACGCTCGGTGTCCGGTCCAATCCCAACGGCCATGAGCCGACACACGGCAAGTTAGCCGCCGCCGCCGCCTGCGAACACAGACAAGCACTGGACGGCGATGGAGAAATAGTGCTGGTCCCATTCTCTGCATCCGACTGACGTTGCTGCTTCTCCCTGTTCTGGCCGGTCAGCTTATCGAGCTGCATCTTGAGGTGTTCGAAGTTGAGTATTTCAGCGCCGCACTGTTGTTTTGCTCTCACGATGCTGTTCTCGTGCGACTCCGATGTGCTGACGTGCCCAGCGTCCTCGGACGCAGTGCGAAGCTGAGGTCCAATGCTGGTGCGACGCGACACGGCGCACGAGCTCACTTGACTGCCGGCCACGGGTGAACTGTGATCATCCGAGGAAGACTCAAGCCCGGCAGCCAGCTGGCTCATCAATGTTCCACCATACTCTGACACAGCACTTGGCTTGCATGCAGCAACCTGCAACCAACAAGTTGAACACACCGATGGTGTCAGTACACTTCTCACTAATGGTAGGTGAACTCAGCTTTCCATCCCCCCGGGGTAGATAAATCAAATACTGGCCTGTCTGGCTGGGTTAAAGCGGAGCAAATTCATTTATGTCGGCTGGCAGCTAACACTGTGAGATTCTACACAGCAGGTGACGCTCCGTAGCACTGTGATCGGCTTCCTATTAAAAGCTTACACCACCGTTACCTTCTTCTAGGCCCACTTTTAACTTCTTTTTAAATGGCATACCTTTCAGGAGTGGAAATATAAAAGCTGAGCCCCCAAGTCTTCCCATGTTCAGTGCAAATCCATGAAAGATGTGCGGACATCGCATGTCAGCAGACAGGAGGCACATCTGCAAGCATTTTGCTGACGTGGTCGGAATTTTTGATGTCGGAATTTTTGATGTCTTTGCAAATGGGGACGCTCCCTGTGAAAAACAAATTACTTACCTCAATGGTCTTACGTTCTAGCAACAACAATACTACAAAATTCAAGTTGCATTTGCAGTTTTTTTGTGCATGCCACATTGTTAAAAGCTAGCTCTGGGTTGCAGTATATTTTAAACATTATCACGGTTGCTGACAGTGCGGAGGCAGACGCAAAATTCCAGGATCCACACATGTCCAAGAAATACATGTCCAAGAAAACTCATGAAAAGATACATACATGTAGAATGCTCCATCTTTAGATGTCAAATTCTTGTCAGAAATTTGTTTAGCAATCTTCAAGTGTAAAGTGACAAAATGCATAATCACATGTTTGTACACAACAGATTTCTCATGTTGTTATGTAGGCCTATAGGTCTCAGCTGAGTCTCCTTCTTCACGCAATCATAATATGAAAGATGAATAACGCCTTGACTTATAACAGCACACACAAAAATTTCAGTTTACAGGGTTTCCACTCTTTTACTGACAAAAAAATCCAGGACTTTTCCAGGACTTTCCAGGACCCCATGAATAATTTTCCAGAACCTTTTTGTAGCCCACAAATGTTTAAATATAACGTACTGGCACCACAAATTTAAAAGCAGTGGACTGCAAATAATCTGCAAGCGAAGTGAGCAGGAAAAAAAGATTTCCATTTGAACCTATAAAAAATGTGTGATTTTCAAAGATATTTTCCCAGGACTTTCAAGGACCTTAAGCTTTAATGTCCAGGACTTTCCAGGATGAAAGTGATTTTCCAGACCTTTCCAGGTCCTGGAAGAAGGTGTGGGAACCATGTTTTTCTAATTATCATGCAATTATACTGCTTAGAATGCAGGAAACCGCAAACATAACTAATACGGAAAAAGCATACCTCCAGTGCTAGCTCTGGCTTCACTTCCATCTGTGCATTTGATGGCGATGAACCACAAGGTGGCGACAAGTTGACGGATGCTGAGTCTGCAAGACCCCCACCATCAATCTCATCAGCAACTCTCTCAACCTTCGCATCTGACAGCGGCTCAACAGATGGCCTTTCGGCACCAGTATTACCAGCCACAAACGCTGCTTGAGGATTATCATGAATGAACTCTATCACTTCCGAGATCTGCTGAACAAAGCTCGGCACATGCTCTTTCTCAAGAACACCGTGCTCCATCTGCAACAGCATGAATAGTAATATAGTAATAGCCAGGACAGTTATTAAACAAAAAAAGACTGATTGCGAGGAATGATTTCAATCCTGGTATCCAGTTTTAGCCAATCCTAAATCCTAGGACTGGTGGCATCCCAATCCCGGAATTTTATGATTACAAAAAAAAATTCATCAAAATAGTATTTTTCCCAGTGTTAGATCATTTAAATGATGAGATAAAAATTTTAGCCATCTCGGAAAAATCCTCCATGTGCGCAAGAGTGCATGCTGTGCACTGCAAGTTGCATTTGGCAGTCACAGTCACTCCCTACAGTTAGATATACCTACCAGTAGGAACTTACTGCATCATATGCATGAAATAAGTCTAGTAAGGCTACTATAGTGTTACTAAATAGTCTGATCCCGAACACGGTATTCTGAGTCGGAAATTTCTTAATCACAGGACTGAAAAACAAATCCCCAGATTGCAATTACTAAAAGTGCATGGATGGGTACAAAAGCATGTTAGCTCACCAGAGATGCAGCAACATCAGTCGGCCGATCAGTGGCTCGACTGAACTTGAACGACACCGACGAATGTTTGGCCGTCGCCAGCTGGCACTCAACCAGCTCATCCTCTGTCTCGATGTTAATGACCGTCAGCTTCAGTTCTGACGTAGGCTGACTGATGACACAGTGCTGTTGCTTCACCTTGCTAACATCACCACTGGCAGCCGCTGTCAACGAACAGTCTAGCACCGGACTCACAGAAGCCACTTCGACATCGCTACAAAAACATCATTAGCAAACATATGAGACTTGCTCCAACGCATCAACTGCATGACTGCTGCATTCTAAGTTCCAAGTTCCACTGCAGGGCAGTGCCGCAGGCTTAGGCTGCTATCTGAGCTCAACAGCAATCACCAGAAAGTTCCCAGCAATTATACTGGGTACTAAAAGTCACGACAAAAATAGCGAAGAGCACAACTATCCCCGCTCACATCACCACATCTCTATACTGCAAGGCGCACCAAAGAATTTGACAGTCCCCATAAGAAAACCACCCAGCAGGCAGCCCAACCTATCAGCTAACCAGCCACATAAGCAGCACAGCCACACCACCCTCACTATGCCCCAGAGCTAAACAGAGCAAAGAAGAGCCTCTGCAGGGTTTCTAAGCTCGACTGAAAAACCGTAGTCCCAAACTGCAGTGCATTCAGTATGTGCTGGAAATCCTAGTCTTGGAAATCCTAGTCTGACCCCTCAAGGGCCTCCCCACTACTCGCAATGCCCCAAATGACTATGACAAAGGAATGGCATGACTGCTGTGGTTTTGCACCATCATAACGAACTGCACAAAATACATCTTGCCTGCCCATCCATCCTGTACAGACTCGTAAATTGCAAATGACAAGTGCAAAAAACCAACATTGGTGTCAACATTCCTCAGGGTAAAAATAACTGCTGACCAATTTTTACGCGCGACAGCAGCTACTGCTGTAGCATGCCTTAGCCATCGCAATTCTGTCTGTTCGTCCGCCCGCCCGTCCGTCACATGGGTGGATCAGTCAAAAACGGTGCAAGATAGGATCACCAAATCTTCATCGTCGGATGCCTGGAAGACTCTAGTTTCAGAAACCGTAAATTCAAAGGGGGTCACCCCAAACAAAGGCGCTAAATGAGAGGGGGTAAAAAAATTTGCGATTTTCAGCCAATACGGCATTGGCAGAGTGAGACAGGTGGTGCCCTCTGGTGAGTACAAGTAAAAACACTATAGATAATTAGCAGCAGGTCATCTGGCACAATCTAGTGACTAATTTTGTTTTACTGGGCTTTCAAACAATCCTGAAATTCATGCACTGGATATGGTGCACTGCTAGGCTTCATCCGCCGCCAAGTCTAAATAAAACATCGTTGTGAGCTTAGATTTCGTTTATACCAGGCCTTCACACATGCATCGCTGCTGCGCATTCACCCTTGCATTAGCTGGGCTTTTCTTGTCACTTAATGTGACAGCAACAGCGACACATTGACACTGACAGCCATCAACTTGCAGTGGCACATGACTGCACCCACCTTTCACTGATGCTATGAGCCAACGTCGATGCAGCAACACACACAATTACTCGCTGAGATATGGTTTGATCGGATTGACTCTCCACCACCTGTAAACAAAACACCCACACATTATTACTGTATACACAAGACATACAATTCTATAATGCCAAATTATCTACCAATCAGGACTGCTATAATGCTTGCTAGTTGAACGCAAAACAACTAAATACAGTGGCATGGCATAGTTGGTAATGCGTTTCGGCTGAAACAAAGTTAG
>Ga0056128_1004904_pt1 | contig 16795 bp, 11 predicted proteins | sample WorMetLIZISLAND2_FD_71113 | JGI IMG/M metagenome (GOLD analysis project Ga0056128, IMG submission 71113) | Marine gutless worms symbiont microbial communities from Max Planck institute for Marine Microbiology, Germany - Olavius geniculatus... ... | reverse complement strand
CGTGTGATTGATATGATGGGTCGTATACACGGTGACATATTTTTCCAGGAACGCTACATGTTAAACGAAGTCAACGTAAAGTTAAAGCTGGTTCGCAGCAAAGACGCGTTCTGTTTGATGTGAGACGCTGATAATTACAAGGCGAAGATAATGCATGCATCGCTGTTTGTTAGAAAGGTAAAAGTGATGCCGTCGGTATTCCTAGCTCACGCTAAAGCCCTAGAACGTGGAACGGCAAAGTATCCGATACATCGTGTGGTCTGCAAGTCGTTCACGATTCCTCAAAACTATCTGAATGTTAATCATGAAAAGCTGTTTTCCGGTCAACTGCCCGCGCGATTGGTCATAGGGCTGGTGGACAACAGAGCATTCAACGGTAATCGAGAACTAAACCCTTTTAACTTTCAACACTTCAACTTGCACGAGATAGGTCTGTATCTGGATGGTCAGCAGCAACACGCCGTACGACCCATAGAACCGAACTTTGTCGATGGACAGTATATAAGAGCGTACAACACCATATTTGCTGGAACGGGCAAGTTAGGATCAGATGAGAGTCTATTCATCAGTCGTGAGGACTACGGAAACGGATATACGCTGTACGCATTCGATCTGACAGCTGATCTAGGCGAAGACAATCACTTCAGTCTGGTGAGGCAAGGTAGCGTGCGTCTGGCGTTAAAATTTGCACAGGCACTGCCTGCGACAGTGACCGTTATCGCCTATGACGAATTTGAAAACGTGATCGAAATCGACCGCAACAGAAACGTCGTCTTCGACTTTGGAGTATGAACACTGAGGAAATAGAAAACGCGTTGAAACGGAAATGTGTCAAAGACTTTGACGGTGTATTCAGTGCCGATACGTTACCCGCAAAGCCACGCCTACTGGTCGTCAACACCGATCCTGCACTCAGTCCGGGGCGTCATTGGGTGTGCATGTACGTGGACAACGGACGTGGAGAGTACTTCGACTCGTTTGGTCAACCGCCTACTGCGAATTTGGAACGTTATTTGAGCAGACACTGCTCGTCTTGGACTTTTAACAATAAACAATTACAGAGTGTAATAAGTAGATTTTGTGGACACTATTGCCTTTATTACTGTACAGGGTGCAGCAAAAAAGTAGCCCTTTAAATTTTTTTGCCGTTTTCTCAGCGACCGCTTTTAATTTTAATTTAAAATTTTACACGTTTATTTGCTGAAACCTGTTGGCAGTTAGATGTAGTAGGTTTCAGCAAATAAATGTGTAAAATTTCAAATTAAAATTTCAAGCGGTTGCTGAGAAAACAGCAAAAAACTTTAGTGGGCTACTTTTTTTGCCGCACCCTGTATACTTAGAAGTAAAGGCGTAAACATGTCTAAAATTGTAAATAGTTTTACTGAAGATACTGCACTTAACGACGTTTTGGTACATAAATTTGTGTGTCGTGTAACTAACAAATAAACACTTTGTTGTTGTAAGTAGATAAGTAGACCTCTATTGTGTGTTGATGTCGTTGACATTGCTTTTGAACTATTAACATGTTCATTAAACATAATCTGTGCATTTTATGTGTTACTTACGTTTAGACGCTATTTTATTCTATTAACGCATACGTAAATGTAGAATCGTAGATATGACTAACGTTGTAAATAGATTTACTACTAACAATTCTCTTAACCATTTTGATGTTATTTTGATGTGTACGTTTATGTGTTAATTGATTAATAAATAACAATGTCGGTGTTTTAAACTTTCGAGATTTTTTACAATTTAATAGTACGATCAAAGTAAATACAGACGAAATATACAAAATAGCAAGTAAAGATTAGTCTACAAATTAATATTAATGAGGTTAGACAAATTAAGATAAGGCGCAATTTAGAGTACAGAGAGGTGGTCGGTAACTGTACTATGGAATAGATTTACTGCAGGCGAGGCATGACTGGAAAACAACCGTCCCCTCGTGCAATGCAACGGTCAAAGCGCGGTCGCATACATTAAAGACCAGACGGTAGGCCTAGTGACAGAGGACTATTGAACTATGTAGGGTAGAGGGGTGTCAGGGCGGTAACTGTACTATGGACTGCAGACCAAGGGCGACAGGTAAACATGTCAGAGCGGCGCGTCAGCTACCTGATCTAAGTCGGACCGAGATGCATTCCAACGGGCCAAAGCGCGGTCGCATACCTTGCAGTGCAGACAGTAGGTCATGTGACACATTCCCAGGCCAAAGTACATTGGACGAATGCACTATGTGGACCAGGGGGTGACAGTACAAGGTCAAATAACAGACAACGGGGCCAAAGTACGGGCGCAGCTCGCCCATCTTTCATCTACTGTTACACTGTGGACACTCAGCTCTATTATGTTGTCGACATGTCAGAGCTGGTACCTGATGCTCAGCAGGAGGCTTACTTGTCTTTGGTTGACACGCTGCAGCTTTAGCTTCTGTTTCCTCCGCTTTCAGAGACTTGTCGTACTGATCTTCAGTCTCTGCCTTTCGTTCCGGTAGACGACGAAGCATAGCGGCAACCTTTGGCCTCACCAAACAGTCTCTAGCTTTGTGTCCGGTTCGGTCGCAGAAGAAGCACTTTAGACTGGATCTTGGTTGCTGTTGAGTCTGTCTCTGCGTTGATTGGCCACACTGTCTTAATGGGAATTGCTGTCAAGTGGCATCGTTCACATTTCTCCTGAACCCACGAGGTGACCACGAGGATGAGCACTGGTGTTGCAAATGTCCAAATCCCTGACAGGAACGACACTGTTAATCAGAACTCGACCATCACTGTTGGGTCTATCGTCGTTGCCGAAATGATGTCTGCGGTGACGTAGAAGTACTGAAAGTCTCCCTGACGTTCCGAGATGATGATGGTTCAGGGCACTGACTCCGTACATGTCCCACTTCTCCACAGTTGTGGCACTGACGTGTTTCGAATCGTAAGCTTCGAATGTTGGAAAATCTCGTGTCAATTCCAAATTCGATGTCAGTCGCATGAGCTTCCACGTAGTTCTCAGCCTTCTCTCCGAGTTTCTGAATAGATTTAGGCTTACCTTCTTTTAGGTGCATCGCCATCTCCTTTGGACAGACGCTGAGATACTGCTCCTGGATCATCAACGTCTTTAGTCCATCGAAACACTTTTCAGCGTTCGTTAACTCGATCCATCGCTGAAGATAATTGCCAATCCTGGTTAGGAACTGAGTTCTTGTTTTTCCAGATTCTGGCTTGGCTCTGCGGAAGCGTCTCTTAAATCCGTCAGCTGATAACAGGTATCGTTTGAGAAGGGCGGCCTTCAACTGATCATAGTTGTTAGCTTGATCAGCGGGTAACATGGAATATACATCCAGAGCAACACTCTTTAGTAAAGCGGAAAGATACAGAGCCCAATCTGCTCGATTCCACCGCTGACATGCAACCCAAATAACTATCCATGAAGTCTCGCTCTTAATCGAATTACGGCATCTTTGGAGCTTTACCACTGTCTTGTCCTAATGACTGTGGATCATGTACTCTGCACTGACTTCAATCATATTAGCAATCTGCGTAGCTTCCTCTTGCATCTGCAAAAAGTCAGCAGCTTCATCTCCAGCTTCCCTGTGAGACACACCAAATTGGACCTGAGACGGAGAGAACAGGTATCCTTTCTCACGAGCTTGTATCTGTCTCTCAAATTTCTCCAACTCACTTCTGTGTCTTTCACGTTCTTCCTTTTGAGCACGTTTAAACCGTTCCAATTTTTGGTCAAAGGCCAATTTAGCTTTCTCCAATTTATATTGCTTTTGTTTATCTTTAGCCTCTTCTTCACCTAAAAAGTATATTGGCCTTTCTCTCTGCATTTTCCCATATAAATGCTTTTTCCTTTTCCTTTCTCTCTTTTTCTATCGCTCTTTTTTTCTCTTTCTATCTGCTTCCAACGCTCGTTTTTCTCGTTCTAGCTTTTGGTGTTCCTGGACAAAGTTGACTAAGTCTGCTCCATCGAGACCCATCGACGCACCAACTTCCTTCAACTTTGAGCGGAAGTGGACAACATGTTGGACGGAATACTGTAAACTGATGTTATACGTCGGTATAACCAACTATTACCACGAGTATTACTAATTGCTAATAGGTGGTTAGGGGTAACGCAATACCGTAGACGGCCGGCAAAATGACGCAATACTGTAGCACAGTCGGTGAATAGTAAGAGTGTAAACGGACAAACAACACACTCTCGGTAGCCAGAGTTTGTTTCGGAAGGATACTAAATATGGACAACGAGTGTAACCAACACGCAGATTATTGACGGGTAATAACGCTTTAAATAACCGAGCTAACCTAATGTGTGAACAGATAAACTTAAAAGTTAATATACCATAAAGTGAAAAAACTATTTTAAAACTATTAAACGACAAAACAAAACAAAAAAAAATTGAAAAGAAAATTTAAAAAAATTGTTTAAATTTAAATTTAAATTTAAAATTTAAATTTATATATTATTTAATTAATTAAAGACCTAATGGACTTAAAGTCTTACTGTATTTTATTTTAACACCGCACACAATAGACGGTAGGGCTCACGATGTTATCGCTCGACTTCGATCACACGAAGTACACTGCAATAAATGACCAAAAAAATTTTGTACTGCAATACAACAACTAAATTTTTAAAAAACTAAGAGACAACGATTAAGTGTTAACTAAAGTTTTAAATGTATATAGTATCTAAAGGCTATAAGACCGCAACTAAATTAAACACAAACCAAATTTATATTTACAAACTTAGCAGAAAACTAAAAAGGAAATAATTTCTTTACTGGAGATTATGCAGACGGGACGCAATAGCGATGTGAATAAGCGAAGACCAATACGGAAGGTACGGTAGCAATAGCCCAGGGCAGCAGAGGATAGCCAACGCCCCAGGCCCAAACGTAGGCCAAAGCGAAAGTTGGAGCACGGCGACCTGTGTACAAACACAGTCGAATAACAAGCGCACACACGACAGGTGTACGCAATAAAGTTCGTACAGCCGAACAAGCACACACGCTCGGTGCGCTATAGCACAATACACTTCGCACAGCGAGCACGACAGGTGCACGCAACAAAACAACGCCAATAAAATGGAGACTCGTCGGGGTCGCCAAAAATGTCACAGCTTTACCGCTGAGACATGCAAATTCGTTTAACTAAGACTCCTGCCTACATACAAGGCTAAAATGCTATTAGAAATCCTTAAAGAAACTTAAACACGTACACAGCAAATTAAGTTCAACGATTTCTTATACGTAAAATCAAAACAGACAGAGGCACATATATACAGCAATATAGGGGACGCCAAAAACTATTTACAAACAGTTTATTTACGCGCCTACAACAGTCTGCATCGACGACAGAACAGAATCTACGCTTCTATGACAGTCTGTATTAGAATCACTAGCGACGTAGCATCTACTCCAGCGCCAGATACCGTTCCACGGCAGACTAGATACGAAGCCAAACACGTGGCTTTACTACTGCTGTATCGTATGCTGTATCGTACAGCGACGCTTTCACTAGCGTTTCAAACCAACAACTGACAGCCAGTCAGTACAATCATTGTTAACTGGTCCCAATTCTTGCCGCGCAAAACGACCGAGATCAACAACTGTCTGTCACGTGTCAAATTATATGACGGGGTCACACGCAACGCATACACGAGTACACAAAAAAGACGCGAGTTATTACAAGCAACCACAGAAGGGTACAGAAAATACAAAATCACTCATAAACACACAAATACGCAAACCGCGTAGGGAAAATCGACGCGAATGACCCACGCGTACTAATTATACGATACAAAGCAGACCTAGGTGAAATTCAGCCGTGACAATGGCTCCCACCCAGACAATTTTTCATGTCTTTGTTCGCATAATGGGCCAACACTGCGGGCAATTTCAATGTGTTCTATCAATTGGCCACTATTTATTGGTTTTGATAGTAATATAATACGTTGTACGGCCTAGAAAATCTGTGCTTCCAGTTGTCGTTTGCCCCTTAAAAACCTGTAAAGTTTTCTTCAGTTTTTTGCCATTTATTTATTTTTGTATTCATCAGTACTATTTAGTGTGACAACTGAAAGCACAAAAATTTTTATGCCTTACACACTGTTTCTCAAAAAAACATTTCTGGCATTATTGATTGTCAAATAAAGGGTTAACCAATTTTAACATTTTTGGTACTAATATTTCTGACATATCTAGAGTTACAATAAAATGACTAAACATTTAAGTTAAAATTGAAATGAGTGAGTAAGTGAGTAGGGTTTTTGGTTTTACACAACACAGTATAGATCATTTCGGGGATGGCCTTTTCAGGCAATGCACATCCACATAATAACAGAAAAAAATTTTACCTTTACAGAAAGTTTAACCTTTATGAAAAATAAAACTTAAAACGACCCAAGTGAAAATACAGGGAATGTTGTTTTAAGACACACTGTAATAAATGCATATTATTATTGTACATGTACTTTAATATAATGGGTGATCCATCTCAGCATGTTTAGTATTCATGTTATGTATGTTTTTTGTGTGTACACTGTGTCTCAAAAAACATTCCCGACATTTTTTACTGTAACTTAAAAATCAGTTATCAGATTGTAATAATTTTTGGTAAGAATATTTCTGACACAACTCGCCATCAAACAGCTGTTCAGTTTTCCATTTCAGTCAATGTATGCTTTTGCACTACCTAGAAAAAGCAGATCAAGCGAAATATGCGTTAAAAGAAACAAAAAACCTGAAAAAACATCCCAGTATTATCGATCGTACATTGAATAAAAATAATGAGATTTTAATTATATTTGTCAGAAATATTTGTGACACAACTGGCTATTAAATAAATGTTTAGTTTTCACCTCACCTAACGTCTGCTTTTGCACTACCTGGGAAAGCAGATTAGGCATAATACGTGTTAAAATAAATGGTAAAACGTTAATAAATTCCATCTGTTCTAATTTGTGGGCTTCAACAACAGGTCTATTACAAGGTTTGACTGTCTTGCAACAGTGTGTTTACCAGATAAAGTTTAAAAATGTTTGTAAAGTTAGAAGTGACTGGTAGAGCCTGTATTGGCTGGAACAGAACATTATCGATACTGCTGTTAAGTGAATGGAGAAAACGTCTCTTTGCCTGTGTTCGCATAGTGGGCCAACACTTCAAACAATTTTACTGTAGGCAGTTAAAAAATGGACAACTAAATGAAATGTCAGCCACAGTGTCAGAAATGTGAACAAAATGTGTTTTTACGTGTTATGTTAATTAAGCAATCATATCACATTGGATAAAAAGTAATATTTCGCTGGTTGTGCTTTCCCCAGGTAGTACAGAAACAAACGTTGGGTAAAATGGGAAACTGAATAGTCGTTTGATGGCAAGTTGTGTCAAAAACATTTGTACCAAAAATTATTAAAATCTAATAATTTGTTTTCAAGTTACAGTCGAAAATGTCGGGATATTTTTTGAGACACAGTGTACTTCTGAAAACAGTGAATAGTCCATCTATATGACAGTTGGACATCTTGTTACTTACACGCAGCTGTGTACACTAATAGCTTGTTACAGCAATAAACAGTCAAAACTTAGTCACTGCAAAAATAAATGTGTTACATTAAATGCACTGCAAATTACAGCAACACGGAACAAAAAACACGAAAAACGAAACCTAACAAATATTATTAATAATGTAATTAAATACAAACATGAAACACAGCATTATATTAAGTGCATATTATAGCAGATTAAAAATTTCAGAAATTACAGAAAATGAACAAATGAGATCTAACAAGTGACAACATTTATTACGATAAATTAGTGTAAGTGTATCCCTGTTAACTTTTCTGCACTAATATGTTATACATGTATATTTATAGGCTGTTCCGGGAAAAAAACACCAATGCAACATAACTTGAGACTCTAAAACATGATCACACAGTTTTCAAAGAAATACACAATATGCACTATATTTGCTGCATAACAAAGGAACATTATATTAATATAAATAACATCCGTGTGGCCACAAAGTAGAAGTAAAAGTCACGCTGACTGTACTTAATATGTTAACACATCCAAAATTTACAAATGCTTAAACTAGGTACTGGTAGATAAATATAAAATGCAGAGCTAATCCTGTTACCACAAAAAACATGGTTTTACTGTGAATCCAGCTTTTCTGCAAAACAACATCCTGTCTATACACCACATGCTAACGCACTATGGAACTATACAAATGTTCTATCACGGCTTGTGCGGTAGCAACAAGCTATTGTATAAGCGATGGGCCATGTCAATGGGAAGGCCAAAATTTGCTAATTTGCTAACAGTTCCCACATTTTCAACTGATCTTAATAAAACTTGAAACCAAGAAAGACTTTAGCGCCACCTAGCGAAAAAAAAACTGTCCCATAAAAGTTTCCCAAACTTTGCACAGCAAAAGAGGGTTGATTTCTTTATCGGTCATCAAAATAAAAAAATGGGGAGCATTATGCCCGATGTTTTTTTTGTAATTTAGCGTCAAAGTTAATCAATTTTTTGGCGATTAGGGTACCTTTCTTGAAAAGAACGTGGCTCCAAAACCCGAAGTAAAATTCTTACATTGCGGGGTATAGTGATGTTGGGCTTGAAGCGTACCAGAGCGTGGTATAAAGATATCCTCTAACAAACGCACCGCTTTGAAGAAAAATCGGGAGAACAATTCTTTTAAACCCCCATAATTCCCAAAGCGGAAGTCGAAGTACTACATAGGACTACCCACCCACCAAATACGGCGGCCCTAGCTGCCCGGTCGGCCGAGAAAATTGCACCAGAAGTTTGACGATTTTTTCCATTTTTCGCCCTAGGAACGGCCGAAACCATATTTAATATAAGGAACCAAAAAGATTACATCCAAAGTCGAATGACTTTGGTGTAAAAAACTCCTTTCACACATCAACTTTTTTTCATGGTCTGTTGCAGTCTGTTCAGACGTTTGTTTTTAGTTTTTCCCTTATCTTTTTTTGTTTTTTTATACACTGCACTCACTCTTTTATCACATTTTTTATTTCTGTCAACACATTAACTCTCTCTCTTTCCGTCTGTTCCAGCTGCTTCAACCGTTCGTCCAGTTTTTTTCTTGTTTCAGTTATGCCCTTTGACAACTTTGAAGCCCATTTTTCAATCGCAGTCTTTTGCTTAACCGTACAATTGCGCTTTGTGCCTGTTTGTGAGACACGTTGTGTTGTTTTTTTGTCATTTTCCTTGTCGTCGAAGCTGTCTGATGGAGGAAAAATCAGATCAGAGCCTGACGCAGCGAACGCAAATGCAGCAGATGTTGACTGTGCTGTTGGATGCAACAGAGGCTGACTAGAAAGCGATTGAACAGAGGCCTTGTTTCCCAGAAGTTCATCCATTGCTTGATAATAAGGAAAGCACCCACCACCACCACGTCCTGTTTTTCTTATTTTGTCCCGCTTTTCCTTGTACGTACGTTCCAAATTGTTGGCATTTTTTAGCACAAATGACACCAGTAAAGTGAGAAGCTACCTTCGTAGCATTCACATAATTTGCAATTCTGTCCCACGTCTGCTGTTTTTAGCACTGGATTGCTGAAATCACACTGATGCTTTCTGAAGGTCTCCAGAAGCAATAACACATCGTTGTGAATCTAACATTAAACAATTACGCAATTGCTCAGACATTACCAGCTGCAGAAGGGTTGAACAAGTTTTTTTGAGCAAAGCTTACATGACAATCGACAGCATTGGGGCAGTTATCTTGGAAATTAATGTAAAACGTTCAATAAAATAATAATGTGTTTCTAAAAATACCAAAATTGGATGCCCAACTTCAACCTTAACTAAAAAGTGTGTAAGGAATTTTTGTGAAAAGTTGATTTTTAATGAATCAAGATGCAGGTATCATTAGACATAAGTTTGTCCAATTTCCGATATATTTTATCAGTTTGCAGATATTCACAGTCAAAGTCTAAAGTTGTGCAGCAAAACTTACTTCTTAACAATAATAAAATAAGCTTAAAACGGTGCATTTTTCAGCAAAAAATAAGCAAATGAAAACAAAAGAACACAAGAAAAAATAATACATTTCAAATGTCCTTGTTTGAAAGTTAACAATTAGTCAACTATGCACTCCCTAACTACAACAGCACGATCAGACTCAAACAGTGCTGTGTCAGTGCTGCGCCAAAGATACTGCTATGTATCAAAACACAAAAAAAGACTATTGACACAATTCTGAGTTATGTGCTTGCAAATATGGCAGGCTTGAGGAACATTTCTTCAAAACCAAATATTATTTTACAAAAAAAAATATAATTCCTTGTATGACCAAGTAGAATTACTCCTAGACACTTCATGACACAAAAAAACTAATTGGATAGATATTTTTAAAGTGCTAAATGCATCGCACCAACTTTGATTCTGGAAAGAATGTTACTAGTAGTTAATGAACAACCTTTTTTGGAAGCAGCGGTTGTAGCAGCAGGCACTGATGTGGCAATACAACTGTTGACTAGTGGTGACAGCTATTGACATAAAAACAACAACAACAAAAAAAATATAGCTCATCCTTCGTTACAAGTCATCTAATAGAATGCACTCGGTCAATTAAAGTTTTACTAAACATATATCTTAACAGTCTCAGTTTTGATCTCCCAGATTCTAACAATCCTCTGCATAAAGACATTATGCCTGTTAACTATCCAATTTTCAATAATGTGATAAAACCAAAGATAGAATTACAATACTCGAAACACGTATCGGTTTCTGTCACGTGAAACTCAAACCACTGTCTTTAAAAAATAAAAATTGTCGTTATATCACAAAATTCATACATGAATCCGATTTCTACCAAAGCACCCCAACTAAAAAAATAATTAATTAATTACTCACCAGTAGCAGTGACAGCAGCAGCACATGGTGCCTATATCGGCAACCTCACCACGGCATACTGCCTCGGGACGTTATTGATAAACTGCAGTGCAAGGCTTCAAGGCACGGCATCAACAAACTTGGGCCCAAGTGCTTCCGTTGCTGAAAGACCAAAACATGCAATCCCAGAAGTAAAACATTTGCACAAAAACGATGGCCAATACTGAAAACAAAAAAAATTCAGCTAAAGCTCACGAGACGCGCAAAATCCTATAGCAGTTTGTCTTCGCAAACTGTCAGTCTATCTTCAGCTGTTTTCACAAAAGACTGGCCAACAACGGTAAAATAACGACTTTTACGGGGGTACCGCACTATGACGCCCTCGTGCGCAGGTTTCCTTAAATCTAGAAAATCGAGACTTAGACCATTGAAATCTACGTTCAATGCTAAAAATGTAATTTGCAGCTTGTCTATGTCTATGTTTATCTCAACTGGTTTCAGCGCAATTCGCTCCTGAAAACTGTCTCGCAACCCAAAATTGCCAAAAAATCCATAAAAACCCTTATTTAAGCGTTCAAGGTCATCCACGGTTATTGAAATCGGTAACAATCGAGAGCCAGTGTATGACTTCCTATTGGTGATCAATAGTAACATAGGCCCTATCTCGCACTGATACTGAAATACAACGACTTATTAGCCAAAAATCGCAAATTTTGAACACTTCTTTCATTTAGCACCCTCGTCCGGGGTGACGCCCCTTCGAATTTATGAAAAAAGCTTTACGGTTCCTGAAACTAGAGTCTTCCAGGCAGCCGAAGGTAAAGATTTGGTGATTTTAGCCTGCACCGTTTTTAACTAATTTACCCGTGTGACGGACAGACGGACGGACAGACAGACAGAATTGCGCTGGCTAAGACGCGCTGAAAGCAGTAGCTGCTTTCGCGCGTAATTAAACACTAGCACAAAGATTATGGTTATCTGATTGACCTCTGTCCTCATTTCCTATCAGAATCCTGACAATGGAATATGCAGCTGAATATCTGGCATAAAAAAAGTGCAGTGGCTGTATATCATCACAGGCTGTGCGGCAGCGCAGCACTGTTGTAAAAGTGACCAGCCATTTCAATGGGAGCACCCAAAATTTGACCCTCCGTATATCCAAAACCCCTTAATTTTTTCGAACCAAAATTTGCACAGATGATTATGTCTAGCGTATCTCCTGATGTGCAAAATTTGGTAAAATGCGTTCGCGGGGGGCTTCACCACGAATAGGTAAAATATAACGTTTGCGTGACTTTTTGTGCCTTCCCTTTCCTTCCCTTTTCTTTTTTTCTTGCCGTCCTCTACAGGAAAAACGACTGAACTGATTTTAACGCACGATGGCTCTTATGACACGGTTTCGCGCAAGGAAGTGCCTTTTGGGAGTTACAGAATTTTAATTCAACATTTTCACCTATTTTTAACAAAAATATAAAAAAAATTATAATGGCGACTATGGGGAAAATTAGACAATGCTTTAAACTGTCATAACTCCCGCTGTGTATAATATAAAGTCTTAATTTTTGGTTTTAGGGTATGGTTTTCGGGGTCGGTCAATTTAACGGTGTCATTTATATTTACCCCTGATTGACCCCCGTTGCCATGGCAACGAAATTTGTTACAAAATGGGCGATAATTCGGCCCACTTAAAATAAAATTGCACGCTGTTTGCACTTACCTTCTATTTTCCGGCGGTGTCACCTAAATTTTCCCCCTGCCAACCCCCGTTGCCATGGACTGGACGTTTGGTCTCTTGGCAATTCTTGCAACTTTTGACATACTCCGACAGGTGTGCATACATTCGTAGCCAGAAGTATTTGCTACGAATGGTGTCGTATAGCTTGTCGAAACCTAAATGACCGCTATTCTCATGATATGCTTTGACGACTTCGTCTCGCAAGGTGCGCGGCAAACAAAGTTGTTGAACAACATCTGTGTTTTCTTTTTGTGCGAGGTCTATGCAAATGGAAGAGTGTGTCGTCTAACAGACTGTAATGTTCACTCTCAGCGACTACTCTGCGTGCTTCCGTGTCATTGTGAGGCAGAGTGCCGGACGACGGATAGTCAATCATAGGACTAAATTCAGGACACTTTTTGTGTTTGGGGTACATTATAATCGTCCGACAGAGGTGCTATGACGACAGGTGGAGTCGTGGACTCTGTGTCTGTATCGGCCAAATCATACTCGAAGTTTATCGAGTAGCGTTCTCTATTCTTTGGCCGTTGATGCTTAACTGAGCATCGGTTATCAAATATGTCGGCATCAATGGCAGCGATAAAGTTTGAATCATCCAGCACATCATCTTCAAACTGTGTGTTTGGTGCTGGTGTAGGGTTCTCACGACGACTGAGGCCGTCGGCACTTGTCAGCGTCTTACCTGCTTTGTAACGAACGGTAAAACTGCAGCCTTGCAGATGCAAAGCACAACGCTGCAATCGGCCACATCCCGCTTTAAGGGACTTGAGATAGGTTAACGAAACGTGGTCCGTGACGATGCAAAAGGGACGACTAGCAAAAGATAAGTGTGATAGTTGCGAGTGCCCTCGACAATTGCTAGGCACTTAAGTTCTGAAATAGACCAGTTGATCTCGGACCTGCGTAGCCTTCGACCCCCGTAAGCGATCACGTGTTCTCGGCCTTGATCGTCTAGCTGGGGGAGTATGTAAGCTATCCTAGACGTACATGCGTCAGTTGTGAGAATGAAATATCGTTGCATGTTAGGAAAGGCAGTAGTTAAAGCTTGTTTAAGGAAGTCAAATTCGGCTTGATGTGAGAAGTTTCAGACGAACTTTGCATCACGCTTTAGAAGACTGCGTAAATTAGCGGTTTTGATTGAGAAATGCTTGATGAATTTCTTGTAGTAGTTGCTGATGCCTAAGAAAGACCGTAGCTGAGTGTTGTTTTGGGGAACGGAGTAATTTTCAATAACAGACACTTTATAGTCGTCGACGGAGATACCGTCTTTGCTGAGAACGTGTTCCAAGTAAAGAATTTTCGGGAGGGCGAACTTGCACTTGTTTGGGTTAAGACGTAATTTGGCTTGACGGAACCTATCAAAGATCTCTGACAAATGTTCGCAGTGGCGTTCAGGTGAGTCTCTCACACATAAAATAAATGTACAAAACATTAGTTTATACACTTGTTAACAGCAACCTTTAAGGACTTGCACATCGATAACAGCAAAAATTACTAAAGTTGATATTGTCCGCATCACACTGACTGCGTGTCAATGTGCTGCTGAATAATATCACATTTTGTAAGTTTTGCTGTTTTCGATATGCAAGTCCTTAAATGTTGCCGTTAACAAGTATATAAATTAATGTTTTGTACATTTATATTTGTTGTTTTATTACTAAAATAATGTTTTCCTACTAGTGATCAGTTACAAAGATACTGCGCTTCAGATTATTTTTTACAGTATCCAAGCCGCTTACAACTGTTACTTACTACCTAATGGCGTGACTGAACAAACCAGACGACACGCGTCAGGCATGACGTCACCGCTGGCATACATTGCTGACAATACTGAACAAAATCCCTTTTATATCCACAAAATGGTCATATAAATAAACAAACTAATATTGCACACATCACCCGCTTAATATAGGCCCCTTAAAACACTGCAATAGGCCTAATGCTAATTTAACTAATCGTATTATTGCAGTTAACCTAATGGACCGTTGCAAAAATGTCCGACAACAAATGTCTGTAAAATTGAGTCAACACAGCGCCGCCAGCCAATTGCAATCCCTCGACTTTCTCCCTTAATATTCAGCATGCATTGCGAAGATTCGTTTATAAAATAGTTGGGCGTTTATTTTTTTATATAACATAGCACTGATTAGGCCTACGATTCATTTGTGTTCACTTACCTTATTCGCAGTATATGATTAAAATTCGTTTTGTTGTGTGGTATTCAGTTGCAGCTGACTGTAAAATGCACGACAGCATTAGTCATCGGCTTACGCAATGCCACGTGTGCATGTTGCTAGGCAACGATTACGTACAGTGAATGTGCGTAATAATTTTTTTCAATACAGCGCAAAGTGCTTAAAATGTTGTACAGTCACGTAATGTAGCTTGCAGTGCAAAAAATAGTAAGCGTGCTACGAAAGAAATGTATCCGCGCAAAACATGCTGGGGGTTAGAGGAAAAACATAGAGAGGTCGCCTTCTATAACGGAGTGGACCTACAGTACAAATCTAGAAATTTAGGTCCGGTTTTTCCATGCACATTTGATGGCCGATCAAACTGATCTCCGATTAACTTTCGGACTTGATCGGAGATCATCTCAATGACCGTTTTTCCATCACCAATTAGCGACGAATCGTCCATCAAATCTCCCATCAAGTTGATGGCCGAATATTGGCCGATCAAGCCAGATAATTCACGATTAAAAATGGCCGACCTACAAAGTTTGTTGTTATTCGTAAAGTATGAAAAGTTATCTGAACGCAGTGAACGTGTTGTGTTACCGCGTAACCATCTGTTTGACGAGTATGACGACAAGAAATTCCGTGAGCGGTTCTGACTGTCGAAGATCGCTGTCGCGAAGTTACTAAAAAAAGTAATATTAATCGATACACACACACACAGGTTCTACTGCTGTCAAAACGCCGGCCCTTTTGTAAATAAAAACAATAGAATAGTAAACACCTTGACCTAATAGCCTGAGCTGTCTACTGTCACGCCCACGTGCCGCAGTAAATTTGCATAACTAAAGCCGGCCACCGTTGGCCAGCGGCCTGCCCGCGCATAAAAACGAAACAAGCGCCCTGTGGGGAAAGTCCTGGCCGTCCAGTAGCCTGAAACCGGAACCATGGCATTTGTGCACAATCACTTTCGCTTTCTGTCAGACCGAGTCGTGTTTCTCTGTTTAGTTTTATTGCACTATTCTGTCTACTTATCAGCCGTCTCTCTCTTGTCTCCAGCCTCTACGTAATACGGTACTCGTAATACTCGATCCCCATGACATTGTGCTGTCACTCGGCCTGGGATCTTTCAACAAATGACAGTGGCAAGGCAGTCTAGAAACCCTGGTATTGCAATTTAAGAGAAAATAAACTGTAGTCCGTCCTTGCGTCCGCCGCGGACGTCAGTTCCACTTCCCTATTTATATTTATAAGTTTTTCAAGTGCACATGTTTTTTTGTTAGCCATTGTCTGTTTACATTTTTGTGGCTTACTGATGTTTTATATCGTTTTGCATTTTTTGTTTAACAATGTTCACTGCATGCAGTTTTTGGTTTCAGTTTTTTCCTAGTGTTAGTTTTCATTTTATTTTGTCCGTTTCTCAGTTTGTTTTGAGCTCATACTTCTATCTCTTTTATAGCATGTCTGTTTCATGGTTTAATTCTTATTTTTGGCACAACAGTACTAGTTCCATTTCTCATATCAGTGACATTCAAAACAGTTTTTTTAATTTACATGCTAGATTAAAATGGCAGCTTGGCACAAAAAGGCATTGTACTGTACAAATCTTGTTCGTTTGGCAGATTAAAGTCAAACTGGAATTACCGACCACTCACAATGACTGTTTGACCGCCATGAACCAGCTACTTGTTGCTTTGCGTTTCTATGCCACTGGTTCATTCCAGCTGATGGTTGGCGACACGTTCGGAGTCAGCAAATCCACAGTCTGCCAGACGGTCCACAGAGTGACCGAAGCAATTGCTGCACTGAGCACAAAGTACATACAAATACCGTCTACCATGGACAAGCAGAAAAAACAATGCAGTCGTTCTTTGGCAGATCAAAGATGCCCGGCGTCATAGGGGCCATTGACTGTACGCACATTGCAATACAGTCACCGGGTGGAGAAGATGCAGAAATTTACAGAAACAGAAAAGGATTCTTCTCGGTCAATGTACAACTAGTCTGTGAACCAACTGGCTAC
>Ga0056128_1004903_pt1 | contig 16795 bp, 10 predicted proteins | sample WorMetLIZISLAND2_FD_71113 | JGI IMG/M metagenome (GOLD analysis project Ga0056128, IMG submission 71113) | Marine gutless worms symbiont microbial communities from Max Planck institute for Marine Microbiology, Germany - Olavius geniculatus... ... | reverse complement strand
GACTTCAAAACTGCCACTGACATTAAGGACACAGTGGAAACTGTGCAAATTTGGAAAGTGGCGAAATGTGTATAAACATGCGGTCGCGTTGTCGGACGAGGGAAAGAGATGGGCTAGCCGCCGTCAAGCAGTAGTCTTTCATCGCCTTTAGGTCTCTGGCGACTGGCTGTACGGTAGCTTATACGCAGACGCGCCAATCAACGACTCAACTAATATCAACACTCAAGTCGACGACGAGCGCCACTAATTACTTTGCAACATACTGGCCATGCCGGCAACACCGCCCCACGACGCTTGATGCGCACCTCCACTCGACAACACACTACAGGAACAGAGAAACATATTCGGCGCCGTCGCATTCGCCTGTTCATTACTAATCTACCGCTTCGCAGCTGGTTATGGTGACGGCTCATAAATATTTTCGAAAATAAAAAGACATGAATGTGGTCTCGGTTTAGACGTCTCGGTCTGGGCTCAAAAAGTCTCGTGCACATCTCTGTAAAAGATGTCGGTATTATACGAATAATTTTTGCTGTCATACTTGTAAAATTGTAAGCGCGTACTCGATTCGATAGAATAATAAACTACCATACTATAGATCGGGATCTTCGTTTCAAGGAGCGTATCGACAGAGAATCGTTGCTCGTACATACGTGCGGCAGCCATCACGCCACCGTACATCGTGTTAAGCGAGCATCACGCACCTTTTTCTTTGCCCGGCCGCTTCTGACCGTTGCGCCACCTGGCTGTTTGCTGCGAGGCATCGCAGAATGCCGCCCAAGAACAGCTTGCAAACGAACGAGCAGCAGATGTATAGCCTGTATGTTCGCGCGTGTGTGCTATACTGTTTTCAGTCTCCATAGATCACTGAACGGGACTGCTGCTCGGTATATAACCGAGTTGGTCGGCAGTCAGCATTCTACACCATAGATCAGCATCATCATCATTATCATCTTTAACAGCAGCAGCAGCCAGAGCATCGATGAACCTGGAAGTTCGTAGGATAGCAGGAACCCGTCTGTTTCACCCGACAGTGACGTCTTTTGTGTAGGACTGTGTCATAGCGTGGTTAATATAGGCCTACCTATAAGTATAGGCTAAGCTTAGTGGCGGAACCAATATTATGAAGCAAATTAAAGCATATCGATTCAACTGACACCCTTGCCGCCAGTTGCTGGGCATTCAAAAGCCAGTCTCAGACTTTTTCAGGGTTCTCGGGTGTTCTGTTAATTCCGCGATAAAACTGCTGCAAATGGGCTCCGGCCACAAGACAGACCTATAAATTGGCCATGCTTGCGAATTTCTGCCGAGCATTAAACCAGAACAGTTACGGCGGCTAGCCAGGATGCCTGCAAGAAACAGTGCAGTTTTCGACGTTTCGGAACGTGGTTGGAGTTCTAGCTGACGTCGACGTTATAATTAAAGCGCTGCACCGCGTGCTTTCACAGATGTCGGACCGATACGTGTCGGAAACCTGTCACAATATTTGACTTACCTTAGCGCAAGCGGCGTCATGGCACCGTCACATCACGTTCGTTCGCTGATAAAACCGCCATCGCCAATATATCGCCGTCGTCCTAACACTCGCCGGCATTTCATTAAGTTGGCGATCGACGCCACCGGCAAACCAACTGCATGATGGCTTGGTTCAGACATGTACGCTCGGCCACTGGCCACCACTACCAGCCGTCGCGGTTTCCGTCTCGACGGCGTAATGAGGAACAAATGGAGAGAGAGAGAGAGCGAACGCAGTGATCGATCTGGTACGACCTCGTCAGCCAGTGTCTCGAGCGCCGAACCCGTCTTTCGATCGGTCCGTTTATTTTGCGCTGAGCCGCAGTGTGCTAGATGATCGGTGTCCGATGCGATGAATGAGTTGGGCCGTGGTTACTACACGAAAAGCGACAAGAAGCCCAGTTGTCGCCAGGATAGCCGACCGTACTGGTTGTCAGTGACATTCAAGGTCATTCGAGGTCAATAATTTTCATGTAGGCTAATCTGAAAGGGCATAATTATGGCACTTCCTATTAGTGATTAATAGTAACCTTGGCACTATCTCTCACCGTTTCCAAGATACGGCCACTTATAGCTTGAAACTTACCATTGAACACTGCGGCCAAACCGCTGCATGGTTACTATTGACAGCCTATATAAAAAGTTTAATTACTATGGCCATATCCGATGGCAGGCCTACCATCGCCGACCCCCTACGATTTAACGTTTAGCCACAATACATCCGTGACAGACGGACAGATGACAACTCGTACCAATAGCTCGACCGTTACTTAAGTATGGTCGGCTAAAAAGCACTTCCTACAGTGTTCCATATCAGATGCAGGGGCTAATGGGCTAACCACCCGGTATATCTTCGAGCTGTGCGGAAGCGTGCTGAACATTTTACGTCCACGGCCTATAGGCCTAGCTCCTGCAGTGTAAGACGGCCTCGAAACATTTGCGCAAATCCTTTCTTTTACAACCACTTCCCTATTTTTAATCCGTGTGCAATCCTGCTAGACACTGTAACAAATGCAAATATTTTCAGGGTAAAATGTTTCACACAAGTTTTGGAGTTGGTAACGTGTATAAAAATGTAAAACATTTATTTGGCAAATGTTTTTTTAATTATTGGCCTAACTTCATGTACCAACCACCGCGATGATCTACAATGTGAGTCAAAAAATTTCACACCCCTAAAGTTTTATAAACTTTATTTTTCAAAAAATGAAAATTTTAAAGCCATATTTTCACGCATATTCGGCGTTCAAACCTACGCTAAACTGCAGAGATTCATTCAATTAGGATATTCTTAAATTTGACGAAGTTATGCCACATTAAGCGCGATCACCCAGATAACTTTCCCTTTTCACAACACATTTACCGTAAAACACGTACTTTTGATATTTGACAGCAAACAAATGGTCAAAGCATACAAATTACTGGGGGTATTACAGTTTCAGAAACAGCTAAAAGTATTCGATAAAATATTTCTCGAAAAAGTTCATATCTGATGTTCAAAATGTTTACCACCGGCCAAAAAGCGTGCATTCAGACGATGTCGCGAAAGTCTGCGGCAAGTCATCCCATAAAGGCCTATGGCCTAGCAGCTGCAGCACACTTTTACGCGCGAAAGCAGCTACTGCTTTCAGCGCGTTTAGCCATCGCAATTCTGTCCGTCTGTCCGTCCGTCACACGGGTGGATCAGTCAAAAACGGTGCAAGCTAGAATTACCAAATTTTCACCGTCGGCTGCCCGGAAGACTCTAGTTTCAGGAACCGTAAAGCTTTCCCATAAATTCGAAGGGGGGCACCCTGAACAAAAGCACTAAATGAGAGGGGGGTGGGAAAATTTTGCGATTTTTAGTGAATAAGTCGCCGTATCTCAGTAACGGTGCGAGGTTAGTTACTATTAATCACTAATATGAAGTCGTACACTGGCTCTCGATTGCCACCGAATTCAATGACCTTGATTGACCTTGAACACAAAAATAAGGGCTTTTATGGAATTTTTTGGCGATTTCGGGCTTCGACACAAGTCTATATCATTCACAAGTTGGTGCCACGGAACTATCGTTACGCCTATGCGATCCAGATAGAGAATTTGGTATTTGTATATGAACTTCAGCGTGAGCACCCCAATTTTCAGCTAAACTACTGAACCGGAACTGCTATAGGCTTTCGCCCGTCTCGTAAGCATTAACTCAAATTTCTTGTTAGCTCCTGAATGGTCTTTGCCTTTTAATTAAGTTTGTAAAATGTCTGCGCAGCATTGCACCCCGCACATATAACAGTCAAGTGGATTAGGGTCCGGTGAATTTGGTGGACGTTCATTTTTTACGATGAAATCAGTACAGTGGACCTTCAAATAAAATGTATAACTCTCTGGGACAGCGCGCATAACATGGCATAATTTCATCAAATTTAAGATTAATTGAATAAAACTTTGTGATTTGGCCAAGATTTGAACGTCAAATATGCGTGTAAATCTGGCTTTAACATTTTCAGTATCTGAATTAGGTCTACTTTCTTTCGCAACGTTCTGTATTACGGAGAGCTTAGACTTTTAAATTGATTCACCTTTAAATTAATATTTAGGTTAATAATTATTATGTCTACACGTCAGTCGGACACCGTTAAGCGAAATCGCTCTAGCACAAACGATTTCGCCTATAGCTACCCATTTCTCGGCAGCGTGGTCAGTTTGTTTGTTTGTCGTCCGTTACATTCCAGGACCCTGCTTAAACCGTTTGATCGACTTCCATGCCATTTGGCAGGTACCGGTATACTTGCAAGCTCCAACTACAGGGTGGGCCAAAAAGTAAGCTATTGTACATTTTCCAGATTTTCGCTAAATGTTGACCAATTTTCACAATTTTTACCAGTTGACTATGAAAGAAATTTGTTACTCAGTGGCATGCACACCACACTTATTATGTCGCAACACTACCTTGCAAAATATAAATATCCAAAAACATACCATATCTACAAATGGTAATAAGATTGAGTGGTAAATTTTTAAAGTATTTAAGTAAAGTTAAATATAAGTTATAGTAAGTGTCAAACAAATTTAGGTGTAGCTACGGAGTAAGTTTTCATATTTTAAAAAATAGTGCACAACTTGTAGGGCTGCACAATTGAAATGCATCGCTCTGTATGCTCTGCAAAATTGCAGCCATCAACCAGCATTAATGTACATTGAAAACTAGTGCACAGTAAAATCGTTCAAATTATTCGAGCAATGTTTAATATGTCCTCCAATGTTTTTGACACTTACTATAACTCATATTTTAACATGTAAATGAAATACTTCAAAAAGTTACCATTAGACCTTCTGTCCATTTGTAGATATTGTATGTTTTTGGATATTTATATTTTACAAGGTAGTGTAACGACATAATAAGTGTGGTGTGCATGAACCTGAACAGCAAATTTCTTTTAATTACAGTCTACTGATGAAAAAAGTGTTAAAATTGATCAATATTTAGCAAAGATATGGACAAAGTGCAATAGCTTACTTTTTGGCCCACCCTGTAGATAGGGTTCCCTGATCCCCAGAGAAGACGAGATTTGAACGCCTAGCCAAAACTTTTACATGCCCAGAGGGCAGCACCGATCAGCTATTCCGCGTTTCACCGAATTACTACGTGACTTGCCGAGTGGATTGACTGTGACAAGTCAATGACAACACAAGACACCGATAACCCACACTTGTGTGTTGTTTACCACCAAACAAAGCAATAAGCTCACAGCGTCTCAAGAGGAGCTCGCGACTACACAGGACGCCATATCAGGATGCGTGCGGTGCATGAACAGGTCAGTAGAGTAGCAGACACGATAGGCCTATCTGCAGCGTGTCGACAACATCACAGCGCCACCCAATCACTCAGGCATGAAAAAAATTCCGGCTATTCCAGTTACAGTCCCGCGAAAAAGTACGGTTGAGAAAATATGTTTTTAATATTTATTTATTTCACGACATTCCATCTGATGTTACACAGCAGCTCATGAAAACAGTAATTTGCAGCATACCAGACAACTAGATGCAAACAGTTCGGTTTCAGTAAACCTCTGAAAGCAAACAAACTGCACCAAAATTTTAAGAGGTGTCAAACTAAAATTTTGAAAATGGAGATTCTTTTTTGTAGATGGATGGCAACTGGAAGCACAAGAATCTTTAACGCCTCACTCCGATGTGATCACAAGCAGCTGCCGCAAAACCAAACGTGTGCACGGACTGGACCGGACCTAGAAATTGTATCACTTCAGACAAAATTAGCCGAAAAATCAACAGACCGGACCAAATTCATCAATATATCAATAATTCATCCACATTTCAAATCAACAAGCTGCGCCTTAAGTCTGCTGGAATAAAACAAATGGCCGTTTAAACGTTTTTCACATGCTATCACTTCCAGTGGCATATTTAACGGCGCATAGGCCTACAGAGCGACGTAGCTGAAATGAACTGAACAACTAAACTGTTTTTGACGAACTGGCCAATGGGCAAGCAGTAATGCATTAAAGTGGGCACCGTCCAACGGCATCGGTGTCTACATGACTACGGGCACGTACGCGTCAAACAGTGACCAATGAACTCGTTGTGCTTGCCCATTGGTCAGTTCGTCAAAAACTAAACCGTGTCAGTTCAGTTCAGTTACGTCGCTCTATACGCGTGCCTTAACCACAGGCCAACTTGCCATGATCCCCTGTTGTCATCCCTGACATCTTGCACACTTTGCAACTGTCTGAAACATCAAAATTCACAGATCAGTTTACGAAAAATGCTTTAGCTTCTGGGGACCCATGGCGCCCTATTCCAAATACGCCAATGATCTTGCTGTTCATTCCGGACAATAATATTCAGCAGCAGCGTCGCATGTTAAAAAAGCAGGCAGAGCAAAAAAGTTGCAATTTTCCGACAGACACTTCAGATTTCCGACAGAATTCTGACCAACAGTTACAAATTTCTGACACGAGCTCAATATTTCAATATTGCCCCTAAATTTCAAAAATGGGGGTTTCGCAGCCCCACATGTTGCATTTTTGGATGAAAATTAACCGAGACAAAAGAATTTTCAACAAATTTTCAACAACCCAAAATTCGGCGAAATTGCCCCCTTTCCCCGCCATGACACCGCTGATGGTTAGCATGAAATTCTTGACTCTGAATAAAATAAGAATACCAATAAAAATCCAACCAGTGTAACATCAGCGTGACAGATTGGGCTGCAAGATGTGATGCCATTTGGGGCTAAAAATTCCCCACGTGGGAAAATTTGAAGGCAAAACTGACATTGTGAGTATCCACATCTCTTCTGCAGAAAAAAATTTAGTTGTCTTTGGGAAAGTTGCAACTTCCTGCCAGAGACAAACATTCTTAAGCCACGCGCCACTGGCGAAATACTCGAGACGAAACAGGGCACGAATGAAATCAAAACAGTAAGGGGAGCAGAGGCACTAAGGCAGATTTAGGGATGTTCTGCATGTATGGCCGAACAGAAGCCCACAAAAGGGGGCCAAACATGACAGAACACGCTGAACAGCAGCACAATATTTTGGTATTTTCTGCCCTTGAGAGCTTCTTTGTCGTGTTGCTGCAACATTTAACAATTTGCTTGCTAGTTGCTACAGCATCAAATCGTCTAATTTGGTGGGGATCTGAACTCTACCGGTAAATTTCTGTGGATAAATGTTGGAAAATTTATGGTATGCAATTTTACCGAATGCAGCCTAATCAATTTTAAATCCAGCCCTGCCAGCGAGAGCATAATAATTCCATCCCATGCACAGATCTGGGCAGCAGCATGTCCGGCGTGCGACAGAAAGTCAAACCATCGTCAGTCCATAACAATACTACACCCAACGTGTAGCGTGTACACAAAAACAAGCAACATCTTAACATTAACGCACCATCCTCATCACATGCAACAACTAACCATGCAACATTTCTACCTAGACCACCAGACCACCGTTGTAATCAAATTTTTACAAACAGTCTTTTATTTTTCCATATTTTTCAAACTTTTTCCCCAAAGTTTTAATACATGCATCCAGTGTTTACTGTTTTGTTGGCATTTTGTTGGCAAATCCTCCACTCTGATTGGCCATCATCGGGTAAAGTGGTCAATATGTTTATAAACACTGGATGGGTGTATAAACGTTTAACAGCCAGGGTAAAAATGATAATGACTTAAAAAATATTTACAATTAAAAATTGAAGGATTACTTACAGAATAACGACAGATTTTAGATTTAGCATGATAGCAACAATTGGGTGCATATGAAAAACTATCCGGAAACAATGCATTCAGTCAATACTTCAGGAAAAAACGGAGTCACGTTTTTACTCAACGCTTACAAACAAAAAAGCACATTTTAAACCAACGTTTTTCCTATTCTCCCCTAACATTCACTACATCAATGCATGGAACAACGCCTCCACAAAACATCAATCAATCACGGCCTGCCAATAAATCATAAGACAAAACCACCTAACTGGTGCCAGTCTCGATATCCCGAGCTGCTTCAACAGCAAGGACTGCACAACTTAAAGCTAGGTCAGCAATGCAAGTGACGCATGAAAGACTCCTAAAACTAAGAATAATTACCGCCACTGCATGCATGGGTGCAGCCAGAAATTGAAATTGGGTGGGACGACCTGAAACCCAAATGGCCAAAAATCAAAGAGGCTGAAAGCACAAAATGGGGTTCCTCGGGAAGGGACAGCAAACCCCATCCCCACCAGCTAGGACAGGTTGGCCACAAAAAAGCAGAAATAAATTCCCAGTTTTCAAGAGTTTTCCACAGCCGTAAACTTACTTTTCCATAGGTTGTTGTAACAAAAAGTAATTGTAATTATGGCAATCTGGGCGAGCTCGAGAGTAAAGCCCCAGCCGGAAACGTATTTTCGAGCATTTTACATCCCGGAAACCACAACTGGTAACATCATTTTGTTTGTTACAATTTTTCCACGAGGTAGCAGAGAATTCTCCGAGTATTCCGGCTCTGTCACCACCCTGTAGGAGGTCTGGGGGTGCTGGAAGCTCCTGCAGCAGTGTCCAGGAAAAGCCCCAATTGCAAACGCTTTTTTGGTCATGAAAAAACACTGTAAATGTTAGTTTTACTGCACAAATTTGCACTCACAACTGATGTTGGGTGGGAAAAGGGAGTTGTTGCCCTCCCCCTGGACTGGCTATGCCACTGGCCACATGCAGCACAAATTATCATCATTTCCTCTATCAGTCACCAACTTATATCATCACATGCCATTCACATATAGTTCAATCAGCACTCTAATAATAATAATAGTAATAATAGTAGTAGTAACAACAAAATTACTAACAATACAATTGGTATCTATCATATTAATCAATACACAACAGCCAGTAACCTATATTATAGTGCATAACTGCATATTCTATCACACAGGAAGGAAATACAACTGTCTGTATTTTATCACGTATGGAGGCTGTGACTTGCTCGAGTTGTCGAACAACGAACATGGACAACAAGACATGACGCTGACTACATTGCGTCTCTCTCGCGGTTAAGACTAGTAGTGATGACTCGATATCAGGATTTCAATTTTGAAATGATATCGATACAATATTTTACAAAATATCGCGATATCTTTAAAATGATAAGTAAGTAAATCTTATATAAGCACATGAACAAAACTTGAACATTGAACAAAGCACTATGCTTTACTTAGGCACTAAAAAGGTGTCAGTAAACTTAACTACCCAAAGACTGACGTAATTGTCAACACCATATTATTAGTTTATCATTTTCTCAGTTTATTGTTGTTATTCTGGTAATTCAATAATAAAGATATAAACGTTTGGAGTAAAAGTTTGGAGTAAAATATCGCAATATATCAAAAATTCCATATTTTTTCGATGATACAATATGATATATCGATATCAAAAATGATATATGAATATTTTCGACATATCGAGTCATCACTAGTTAAGACACATACTCAAGTCTGCAGAATCAATTATCTCTCACACATAGAAATGTTGACTGTCCATACAGAGAAGAAACTGTCCGATACACGCACGCTAAAAAGCGGACGAGTGCGCGGTCCACATGCGCTGCAAATAAATCAACTGGCTGGCCGACGAAATGCATAACAACGCTTAGTACGGTATGACTAAACACAAATAATAAACACACACACTCACACACGCACATGCACACACATATATATATTAATTTGCTGTGCAATAATACAATCAATGCCGCATAAATGTAGCCAAGCCGGCTATTTTGTCACATGATTTCATGCCAACAAACGCCCAAGCGAGTGAACAAATAATTTAGCTAACAGAGTAGTACAAATTAAGTCGGTCATTAAAACGAATTTTACAATTCAGTCCGATCAATTCGCAAGTGGCGGCGGATTCGGTTAGCTGCTTGTCCGACAAGCGGCTACAGTTGCATTTTATCACAAACAAAGTTCACTAGTTCACCAGCTGCAGTCCTCCCCGTGTTTTATGGAAAAATCACGTCGGTGCAGAAATAACACAAACTCCCCATCACCACCTGCAACATTAAAACATATCCGTCAGACACATCATGCCAGTGTATGGTCCCTTACACTAAATGTCCCACCCCACTAAAAATGACTCACTACAATGTTTCTTCATCATTTTTATAAAAAATCTGAGCTAATGCTCACCGGATGCGCGAAAGCCTACAGCAGTTCCTGTTTGCAAGCTGTCAGTCTATCTTCAGCCATTTCATCACAGTTCATTCTTCAAGTGTCTGCTGCGCAGTCAAAGATCGCAAAAATCAATAAAAACCCCTTATTTTGAAAGTTCAGGGATTTTCAAAGTCATCAATGTTGATACGACTGAAAAACTCGTCACTAGTGCTTGTTGTGATAGACAAAATGCTCATGCCTATCTGCAACAGCTTTCACAAAAGACTAGCCAACAAAGTAAAATAACGACTTTTACAGCGATACCACTCTTTGGTGCCCTCGTGCGCAGGTTTCCTTGAACCTATAAAATCGAGACTTAGATCGTTGAAATCTAAGTACAGTGCAAAAAATTTTATATGCAGCTTTTCTCTATCTCTATTGGTTTTGGCGCAATTCGCTCTTGAAATGTGTCTCGCAGCCTGAAATCGCCCAAAAAAATACCTAAAACCCTATTTTAGCGTTCAAGGTCATCCAAGGTCATTGAATTTGGCGGCAATCGACTTCCCATTGGTGATTAATAGTAATCTAAGCCCTATCTCGCACCATTATTGAGATACGACTTATTCGATAAAAATCGCAAATTTTTCCCACCCCCTCTCATTTAGCACCATCGTTCAGGGTGACCCTCTTCAAATTTATGGAAAAGCTTTAGGGTTCCTAAAACTAGTCTTCCAGGCAGCTGACGGTAAAAATTTGGTAATCCTAGCTTGCACCATTTTTGACTGATCCACCAATGTGACAGATGGACAGACAGACGAACATAATTGCAATGGCTAAGATGCGCTGAAAGCAGTAGCTGCTTTCACGGATAAAAACCATTAGGAATTCCGAGGCCAAAAATGCACAGCAGTACCGACAACAGTAACTCGAGCAATGTACAATTTTTGTTCATATATTTTGGGTTTGCAGATTTTTTAACAGTCAATCATTAAACTTTTGAGAAAACCCATCATAAACACAGAGCATTTACAGATAGGCACAGTTTCTTAATAGTGATATACCACTAATGGCTAACGTTGTGAAGCCAGTAGTTATCTAAGATAAACAACACTGTACATGCAAGGACAACACACCACAATGCCACTACTATGACAACTACCATTTTTATTTAATCGGCTAATTTCCAGATTCCGTTGAGATGTGGCTACTCTAACTTCTGTGAATTAACACTATCCAGCTAGTAACAATGGGGCAGGACTTTACACGGCTAGAATGCCAAAGTGTCAAAGCACAAAATTCAAATTAGCATTTCTAATAAATGCAGCCTGATTAAACAGCATCTACTTCACTGGCCCCCAAAGAGCTAGCAGAAATGAGTCGAAGATTTTTGGCATCTTCCCATGAGCATACCTATTGTATCGTATATCAAAATAGCGAACACAGGCAACCGCCTCTTAAGTCCACATCACTATAACACTCCAGCATATCAAAATTAACCCATCACATCACCATAGTTCTGTTTCCAGTTCCAGTTATGGTTGTTTTATAACTGTAGTAGACATATTGGTTAGTCAGCTACCTAGGTCTAGTATAACGAAATGCGAGATAAAAGAGCAACCGACAAAGCCAGGTTTAAAGGAGCTTGGCCTTTTTTTAAACATACAACAGCGACCTGGGCATCACATGCTGCTGACAGGCGGGGCTGACGCAGCAGCAGCAGCATTTACAGCATCCTTCGAGATGATGTATCCCTGGTAGCTGGCCGGAGACAGCGCAGGACCTTGCACACGGTACATGTCACTACCTGCCATATGTTGACCTCCGGCTGTGCCATACATGTCTGCACCAGGCACTGTCGTCCTGGTCACAGTCACACAATATAGTGACATATGTCACAAATAAAAAGACCTGTGCTTAATGACAAAGACTAGGCTGAGTGTTCACGTTTACTGCTGGCAATGTCAAACAGTTCGGTTTTCAAATTAACTTAAAATTGGTAAGAAATTAAGCAGATGTACGATCATATGACAGTCAGTGAGTGAGTGTGTAAGGTTTAACATCCCGCCCGACACAAGTGTAGGTCATTTCGAGGACGGCTTTTCCAGGCAAAATTGCACATACACATAATAACGGAAGAGTAAGTTTAACCTTTACAGAAAAACCTAATATGAAACAAAACACAGAAACAACCTATACCTAACACTGTAAGAACTCACTATTATAATTGTGCACATGTAACAGTAATGGCAGTTCTAATAAAAAAGTCAGTTCCAGAGTGAAAAAATGCTGACGTTACAGGCTTTTGCCACCAATGCTAATGCCATCCGTAATACAGAGAGCAGGCTAATGATTTTTCTGATGATTGCAGTGTTATCTATATTGCCTCCTACAACAGCACTGGACAGCAAAGCTAAACAATAAAAAAAGCAAAAAAACAAAAAACAGGACACTTAAAACACAATACAAAATACACATCCTATTAATGTCCATACATTACATTAAACAAAAATGTTTTAAGATTTTGCTTAATGTGGTAATACGATGAACATAAGCAGGTAGCTGATCAAAGGCTTAATGACAGAAAAGAATCTAGAATCAAACGCTGTCCATGAACGTGGTACTATCAACAATGTAACTGTAATCAACACTAGCAGCGTGCATTAAAAAAGTAGACACTTACAAATTTCTGACAGAATTTCACCAAACAACCACAAATTTCCAACAGAGAGCACTTAAAATTTTAATTCTGCTGCTAAATTTCCCTAAACTACAGAGGGGGGTGTCAGCTTCAAATTTTGCACTTCCGAATCAAAAATTTCAAACAAAAAGAACATTTTTCGACAATTTTCCGAGAGCCGAAAATTTAGGGGGGAGCAATTCTTCCCAGATCACAATGCCACTGGTAATCAAATATGCAAAGAGTTTTGTCTGCTCATGACAAACAGCATCTACCAATCAACGACAAATCAGCAAAGAGCTGAAAATGGCATATGTTACTCGAAAAATAATGATATCATAACATGTCATACAGAAACAAACATAAAGAGGAAAAACATACAAGCTAATTAACTGCAATTTACTGTAGCGTCTGACGTAAAAGAACTAAATAAAATGCAAAAACAGCAGCAGGAGCTTCAAATCCACTGCAACTGTTAGCGAGAAGTGGAGAATACATAGTAACTAGAAACAAGAAATTTGAGCAAAGCTCACGAGACGCGCGAAAGCCTATAGCATTTACAGTTAAGTAGTTATAGTTTCGAAAATTGCATATCACTTGGACTCGGCCCATCGGGACCATAATATGCATCAGCCATAGGTGCGTGTGGCGTTGGTGATGGTGGCGCCTCCTTGTGAATGATATAGACTTGTGCAGCCCGATATCGCGAAAAAAATCCGTAAAACGCCCTATTTTGGCGTTCAAGGTCATCCAAGGTCATTGAATTCAGCGCCAATTGAAAGCCAGTATACGATTTCCTATTAGTGATTAATAGTAATCTAGGCCTTATCTCGCACCGTTACTGAGATACAGCGTTATAGGCCAAAAATAGCAAATTTTGCCTACCCCCCTCTCATTTAGCGCCCTCGTTTGGGGTGACACCCTTCGAATTTATGAAAAAGCTTTACGGTTCCTAAAACTAGAGTCTTCCAGGCAGCCGATGGTGAAGATTTGGAGATCCTAGCTTGGACCGTTTTTGCCTGATCCACCCTTGTGACAGACAGACGGACGGACCGAATTGCGATAGCTAAGACGCGCTGAAAGCACAGCTGCTTTCGCGCGTAAAAATGCTAGGATGCCCCACTCTCTATAGACATCAATCAGACAATTAAGAGCAAATTTAAGAAATGATAAACTTCAGCTTAATGAAAACACTGTAACATATAATATCTGAAAAATTTGCATGAAACACATTCTGAAAATAAATATAACATCTTAATTCTAAATCCCACTGTTGTCCAGATGTCAGAAAGGCCAGCAATCTCTGCAATACACAGTGATCACGCTGAGTCTATCAGTGAAAAAAGCAAGTCTACCTTGCACCATTGACCTCTGCAGTCGGAGCAACATTTGTTGAATCGATCACTTCAACCACGTAGCCCCGCATCTCAGCCTACGAATACAGCAAATAACGACCATTCATAAATTCATGGCTTTCAAATGATCGGTAAGTGGCAAATTAATACCCAATTGACTCAAAATTTTGAGATCAAAACGTCCGTTACAGTCGCAGCAGGACTGACCAAGTACAAGGGATCACACAAGCTGTGCCGTCAAGTTCTAACCATCTCGTTTATTCCAGTTCTTATTCAGTTCTTATTGACAATATCATTTTAGTTCGTTCTCATGCACAGAAGGATGGCCATTTTCAATTTTTGTCCTGAATCATGTCAGTAACACTAACACTACACTGATTTCTTTGAACTCTCAGCTGAAAAAGTAACTAACAAGCCATATATTAATTCATCTTTATTTACTAGTTCTTCATGTCTATCACAGACTGTTCATTGCAGCAACATCTAGTAGCAAACAGAAATTGTTAAGTAAAAGGCAGCCACGGTTAAGGAAAGGCTAAAATGTTCCAGTAAATAAAGGACATAACTTGATGAATTTATTGAGCTTACTAAGCACTGCAGATATGTTTACCAACCAGTTTTATGTATTGTTCTCTCTCCCACTGCTGAACAAATGTGTTGTCAATTAGTATCGGATTCTTTCTTGCATCCAAAGCATCAGACACTGCATCAGCACAGCAGCAAAACTTCAGTGTTTAATTACGACAACTCAGCTAGCACAAGGAAGAAATAATGATACTTAGCTTTCAGCTGATCAAAAACAGGACAAATGCAATAATTTCTGGAGCAAAATTTTATATGGATACCAGCCAGATGCCCAGTTCTACGCCACCAATGCCACCAAAATTAGAACATAACAATGACAAAAGCAGATAGCAGCATTATATATTTCTAGAGCTGTAAAAGCGTTAATTTTTTTAATGCATTAATTAACGTGTTAGTAACGCACCCAGCCCCGTTAAGAGGGAGAGTAGGGGGTAAGTTACCCCTAGCCCCATGACGTTTAGGAGCCCCACCTGTAGAATATAAAAAGTTAGAAACACATTTTTAAACATATAATCAACCACAGATCTATATATTAAATATTGAAATAATTATCTATTTACAGTGTTGACGGAACGGCAACTACAATTTAGTTACTTGAATTCATTCGATTGTCAAATAACGGCAGCTTAACAGAATATTGGAACTTTTGCTCCCAGAATTTAGTAAATTAACATAAATTTACCTATGAGCATTAATTTTTTTAATGTATGTTAATTTATTAACAATTAATGCATTAATTAATACGTTAATTTGACAGCTATACATATTTCACATATTCTAAACAATGCAATTATACAGCCACATAAATACAAGCAAAGGCAGTTTAACCAACACTTCGGACATATTTTAGTTAACTTCATGACGAGTCTTAAAAAATGCAATGGCAGCAAAAGCAAAAAATAAAATTCAAATTAAGAAAACAAGTAAAAAAAGAAAACCATAAACAAAAAAGCCCATTTCACACAAAAGAACAGCTCATTTATGGCCAGGTTAACACAGCAATAAGCAAGGTCCATTGGCAATGATGCCAGTCAAAAAGAAAGTAACGGCACATAAAATTATAATCGTTAGATGTGATGAACTGGACAGTATACAAACCCTGTTTAAAATTCCACTCGTGCATCTGTAACATCTTCCCGGCATTGCCGTTGCACATTCCATTCCTTGTGTTCAACACCCAGGCTCCATTGCTGCTTACTGGCAAATCACTGTAATCAACAACAGCTTCACAATATGACCAAACAAAACACTACATGACAAGAATACACAAATATGCTGCATTTTAGTTCCGCTGTTGAAAAATCCTCCCTCCCAAAAACAACTCTAGGATCAGTTCTTCTTGCCCTCTCAGATGCAAACAGTCAATCAATTAACCAAGAAGAACAGCATTTAATAATGCAAGCAATCTATCTCCATCAGCATTATATTGATCCAATTTCCAAAAAATACTGCCAAATAACATTATTTTCGCCTATCCAATTTGTGTATACATCGTTGTCATCACAACTATCAAAATTAACAAATCCTTATCATCTCTGTTATGGATTCACTATCATAATGTAAGTGACAGAGATACATAATGTATCTCTGTGATCATGACAAGGCATGACAATGCATCTTCACTCTTCAGGCAGCTACCCAGGCACCCAACAATACACTAGGCCTAGTGGGCGGGGCATGAGTGACAGCTTGACTGCAGCTATCCTCCACTCATGTGTGCAGCTGACAATGCAGTGGCAATAAATCTTCAACCACACTATACATCTAAGTCTATATATTTCTACACTGCAACAGGATGCCATAAACAAAGACATGTTATATTATAGATCCTGAATAGTTCAAGTGAAAATAAAGTATTTGCTAAAAAAGTTTTGCACATCACCTAACACATCCAATACAATAGCATAATAATGACATTTATTTTATTTATTTATTTATTAGTTCAGCACTGACATTCAAGAACAGAAGCTAAACACAGGTACAAATAAGATTACAATGTCAGGCAAGGACAGAAAGGCTCCATACGAAGCACTGA
>Ga0056128_1004902_pt1 | contig 16797 bp, 7 predicted proteins | sample WorMetLIZISLAND2_FD_71113 | JGI IMG/M metagenome (GOLD analysis project Ga0056128, IMG submission 71113) | Marine gutless worms symbiont microbial communities from Max Planck institute for Marine Microbiology, Germany - Olavius geniculatus... ... | reverse complement strand
GTAAGTAAGCTTAACTATTTTATGCTACGAAATTGATATCTTTATGTGTTGCCTGTTCTCCGAGACCACTGTAGCTTTGACAGTGTTTGTTTTGCTAGATAATGTGGTCACACAATAAAGATGCGGTGGGCAGAAGAACTTTATACGTTTACACGCCATAAATTTCTGCTTGTAACAGTGAAAGAATGGTTAAAATCGGTGCTGAATTACCGAAGTTATCCCAAAAATAAAATTGGGTATCCGTTTTTTGGAACATTCTGTATGTTTGGTAGGTAATTTAAACTTGTGCTTTTCCGGCAAGTCGACTATCCAATACAGTACGAAATGCTAAATAATGTGTAAACCCCTAAACCTCTTAATCTCGAGGCAATGTGTCAGACGGAATGGAACAAGTGAACACGTTCCGCTTTGACCCCAGCCAGGCAGGCTGATTAACTCGATTAACCTACCTCGGCGGGATGAAAGGCTGAGTTGACAGAGCTGGCTGGCTATATATCGAAATGGTTTACCTGTCCAAAGACAGTCCAGGTACTAACCTGGTCCGGCGAAGGGTAACTAGTTTCATCGGACAAAACCTGTTAACACCAGACTACGCCAGCATCAGAAGCAAAGTGCGTCAGAGTAGTGGCATTGAATGTTATGTGACCAATTACCGGGCGCCGGTAATGACGAGTCCGACTGTTAGAACGAGTAGACTCATGACGCACGCTGTCGACATCACAACCAAACTGTAACTGCCTGCAACGACATCAGTACGCTACGATTGCGACTTAGAACTGTCACGTTCAATTGCCAGAAAAAAAACTTTCACTGAAAACATCGCAATGAAAAACTTTGTGTGAAGCGTTAATTGTTCTCCGACATACTCGGGTTTTGTCACTTTCTTAGCTTAGTAAACGTTGATGATAATGATTATGGCTTTAATATTATTATTATTCGAAAAACAGGACTGGGGCAGTAACTGTATTTACCACAAAGTATAGTACTCATGCCACATGGCTACATACAATTAAGCTATTTAGTTTACACAGAGAAACGAGTCAACGGCCACTAGCGACAATTACGCATGCGGTCGAATGATGAGATAAACAAAGCTACACTTGCCGGGATGATGAACTTGAAACACGCTCAGCATATACAACCAGTATAATTCATTATAATAGTAGCCTATTGGATAAACAGCAACAGGTGAGTACTATGCAACGAACCCAGTGACATGCCGGGTAGCTCGCTACTCTCCAATTCACTCGCACTCGTCCAGAAGACGTACGTCGCTATAACAATAGACACCACTTCGACCAGCACAAATTATACAGACAACTGTATAAAGATTTGAGAACATGCTCACTAAACTGACAAACTGAAAACATGAGACGTTTCCGAATTTGTGATGTAATGTAACAACTTGGGAACTTAAGTATTTATTTATCTTTTTATTATCCCTACCTTCTTTCACACTTATTTGTCATAACCATCCTAACAAAGCCTTCACTTTGCTTTTGTTATAATCTTAACCTTTAAAAATTCTAGAGAAAAATGGCAGCAAATAGGCTAATTGTCAAGCTCAATCCATGCACAAGCGTTGTCTGGTTATCTGTTATTGTATAAAAGCTTTTCTGCCTTCATAAATGGTTAGTCAAAAATTGTGTTCTGTAGATAAAAAGCAAAAGTTCTGCTTAAGCCGAACGCTCACAGAACGACGCTGATGTCCTCTTTTTTAACCTTGGGCCAGACATCAGCTTTCCTATTTACTCCCCAGCTTATGCTGGTACACGCCGAGGGACGGCCAGGCTGAGTTAACCTGAGTGGCTCGTTACATACGGAAATGGTTTACCGGGCTGCAGACAGGCACTAATTATAGTACTGACTATTAACCTGGCCGGGTGTAGAGTAACTTCGTTGATTGAGAGCACTGAGGCGAATGCTGCACAGACAAAGCAGCTAGAAAGCATCAAAGTAAGATGAGAGTAGCCTACTTACGGCGTTGAGTGCAGTTGACGACGTCGCCGACCCACGCGTTGCCGACACACTTCATGTGATACTCACGGCGCGTCCAGTTACAACGCACTACCAGATGATTACTACTCAGTCGACTCACCCATCCGTTCACGACGTACAGCTCATCCGTGCAGCCGAGCACTGCAGCACAGTCACGCCATCTAGGTTCGTATATACCATTCGGTAAAATCGATTGATTGATTGATAAGCTATATTAACAATAATGTATCCGGTGTGCTATCATTCAATTAAGAGAGTATTTTATCCGGATATGGGTGACCGTTACGGATGTATGGTGACAATCGTAGCTAAGCTAGGCGGTTACAACTGCTGACCACTATAGACTACGGACTGGAATATAGACCAAACTATGACTGGTTTCCAGTTCTTGTTGACCAACCTTCGTATTTCAGCATGAAGTAAGGAGCATCTGGTGCGAGGTGCTGCTGCAGCGAGACGCTGAGTAGCAGGCGATTGGTGACTGATCTATAAACCTGCCGCTGTCTGCCTGTCATATCTCCTCCGCCGTCACACACTGTCACATTGCGCGTCACAACCGCCGGCTCCGTCACGACGACGTACGCTGAACAACTGGGCGACCTCACCCTAGACTGGTCCGACGACGAAGACAGCGAGAAGTTGTACAGCGTCAGCTGAATGGTCTGTCCGACTGACGCCTCGACAAGCCACGGTGTGAACGGGCCGCCGCAGCCAGTCAACTCCGTCACGTAGCTGGCCAAGTAGCCGGACGGAAATGAAGTCACGGGCACTGGATTCTTCACGCGACACGTGCTAGCTGTTTCCACTACACCAACCGCACTAGGGAAAATATATATAACTACTTGTTGGTATACTACGTTTTGGCGATGACAACGTCCATCGGGCGGCGCTAAGTATCTCAGATTTCCGTTTTCTTAGCTATCAGCCAGACATCAGCTTGCACTGCGAAACGACTGATTGCACAGCGCATGCAATGTGCCCGTTTAGGTCTCAGCTTTTGCCGGCACTCATTAAGCTTGCACACGGAAAAAATGGCCAAACTGAGTTGACCAAGCGCAATAGTATCACAGGTCTTCCGCAAAAATATAGGCCTAAAGGAACTTGCTAGGTTTCACAAAATTTAATATAAAGACACATACGGACGTCATCAAATATGCACTCGCAAATAGCCTATGTTTGAACTATCAATTGTCTGACAAAAATTATTGTGACATTTTGACATATAATCAAATAAAAATTTAGACCAAATCGTCAACTTATTCGTTTGCACGGAATTATGCGCTAAGTGATCCGAACAGCGTTACGTTCTCAAGAAATAAGGTTATGTTTTAACAGTGACGGTTTATCTGACTCTCGAGTCAGTATCCGCCAGATAATTTGCAAAAATGTTATGAACGGACGTTAGAAAATATTTCTAAACTACAGGGCGTGGCCATAAATTTCGATTGGATTTTGGTGGCATTTCAAATCACGATCTAAATCTAGACATTCTTGAAAGTTTTCATCTACTGTTGGGACAATCAGCCATAAGTAACGCAGAGTAGGCCCCTACGAAGGTCTAAACGTTCCCAATGCTGTCCATTTTTCACAAAGTGCTAAATCAGATAATATCCATATTTCGCTTTGTAAGCTTATACGTTGAGTGTTTACAACCAAATCCCGAATTTATTCAGGTGCACTGATGACGGTGTATGTATGTTAGCTACCAGTGACACAGCGGTAGGCTGCTTCCAGGTACGGCTTGAGATCTTGTGGGCACGCCTGCGTCAGAGCGAACGAAGCGTCCGGTATGGCGATCTCACAGCTTCGCCGACCGGAACAGCGTCTGTCGACTGCCGGCAAGACATCAGCACCGCAGCCCACGTGACCGTAGTCCTGGCGCACGCACCTGCTCAGCCTCATCCTGCCGTACTGCGCATGCGTCATCAAGATGGCCTCGCCAGCGCCGCAGGTTGCGTTGAACGTTTCCGTTTCACAGAACGTTTCCGGCCTGGTGTCATCGGCTAATAACACAGCATACGTACAGCATAGACCGGTTAGTTTCAGAGAAGAAATAACCATGACACATGTCGGTTTATAAACAAGGACAAAAGTTATTTCGCAAAGGATAGAATGACTTGTTTGTATTTTGTTTGCTATGTAGGTGGCGGCATAGGACCGACGGTTTGGCTGCCATTCAATTGCATGCTTTGGCAGTCGGTTCGACTCCGAAATCTTTTATTCCTTTGGGTTAGGGACAAGGCCTCATCTAACGCACTATGTCACTGGACCTCATAAGTGTACCTGCTGCTAAATTGCATCTAAATCCGTCGAACGTTTTAAGCAGAGTGCACGAATGTCACAGACAGACGACAGACGACAGACAGACGACGCTACAGAGTAGGTTAAATCGCTTGCGCTGCAAGAACGATTCCGCGTAAACATGCACGAAGTAAGTGCAGTGCATAGATCGATAAAATTAACTAATCAACACGTGCGATGAGTACTGGTGGAATTATGAAGCGGTTATAAAGTGATGGTATTACATGTATGCTAGCGGAATGCTGTGAAAGTCTAAGCCGCAGTCGATGGGATACGCTTGGTTGACGTAAACCTGACGTCATTTGTCATGACGTAACGATGACATGGAGCCATCAGCAGCAGCAGCAGCAGCCTGGGTACAGTGTATATACTGCGTGGGTAGCCAGTGAAGCGGCATGATACAGCAAGTCACAGATCATCGATGCACCGGTCCCGCGGTGACCCTGCAGTCACGAGCGTTCTAGACCGGTGTCACATAAAAATATCTCCTCCATGAAAACTCCGCTCGTGAAAAGATAATTACGAATTGATATGTCTTCCCCTTATTAAAATATTGCTGGTTCCATAAAGTTTTTTCTCATCATAGGATCGCCCCCAGGAAAGTCTCCCCCCGGCCGACAATTTAACGGTAAAAATCCGCTCCGTCCCGGCGGCCGCCGGACGGGGCGGATTTATGTCGGTAAATTGTCGGCCTGGGGACACTTTTCTGGGGGGCGATCCTATAATGGGGAACCGGCGCTGGCAGCATTAGAATTCCGTACCACGACCCGGGTTGCGGGCACAACTCACATAAGTCGATGAAAAACGGCCATCGGCTACCTGACCGCCTCGTTAATGCATCGCCAGGGAATGAGTGGACAGACAGACATCGGACCGACGTCGTTAGACGCGTATCTCGCTCGACAATCTGTCATCACTTAACCGCTGCTAGCTGCCTGCCATTTCACCCGTCATCCATCGCGATCGATTTGTCGTGTGAAATAGCTCACTGCTCACATCGCCTAATCCGCGACAGTCATTGTCGTGCGTAAACTTCACGCATCAGCACGGTCAGCACAGATTATTAATTGTCTGTTGGTTGCAACGTTTAGCCCAATCGGTGTTTATTGCTTTCATTTATGAAACTTATTATATACCAATTTTGTATAAAGTGTTGGCATTTGTGTATTTCGTCAATTATATTGCTAGTGCTGCTGATGCTACCACGATGATTAAAAACTGACAACGATACACGTGATCAAATACTATAAGCTGATTAATAGTGTAATTACTTTCAAATTTACATGATTTATTTTGTTTGGTACAAAAAACGTTATAGATTAACGGATGGACGGACAGACGGACGGACAACTTACAGTGACAATACCGCGCTTTGCACTATGTACATGACGCAATAAAAACTAAAAATTGGTTAAGTAACAGCCTCAGAACATTACCTAATAAATATTTGTACGTTCATATCAGCAAAAGTACAAAAATAAATCGATTCAGATGAAACTCTATTTTGACGATTGACCAAACGGTTGTTATTTTTACTGCTTTTAATTGGCCTATTTTGTCTAAATTGGTTCGTACTGATGATGCGTTAAGAAATCATTCAATGTATTTTTGAATAATGTTGTTACTTCAGGTAGTAACTTTTATGCCAACACTTTATACAAACTTTTACTACATGTTCACGATAAACGTCGAGAAGTTTTAAATGGACCTACTTGAAAAAGTTAGTCTGAACTTTACTTTCAACATTCCAATGTAGGCCTATTCTGAATTACTCATTTAATTGCACAGTTTTATTCTTCTATAATTGATAAATTCCATACAATAAAATACTTTTTTTTAAATATGCTAACATCATATACTGTATATTTGTGTAATAATAGTTGACAAATTGCAACTAATGATAATGAAAAACCAAGATGACATAAAGGCTATGACACATAAAGGCTATGACAATAGTAACAGAGTTTATTACGATAATGCCAACGAAAAGTCAAGATGCAGCAAACAAAGTAGTATAGCTCTTTTTAAACAAGGACATAATGCATTATCTAGATTGCTTAATCAATGTAAGACAGCAATTTTGTAATGACCCGTCATACGTACCGTGAACGGATGGAATTAACAGCAGCAGTAGACAGTGCAGAGCGTGCATTGTTCACGACAGAGCAGAATCAAGCTTGCAAGTGCGCGGCGTGCGTCAGAGTTAACGTTGCTCGGGCAACGGTCGAGTGGTCGAATGAGCGGCGACCGACGGACACAACTCTGTCCAGGCTACGTGCCGTCACTCAGCCGTCACTGCAGCCCTGTCGCCCGCCCGTCGGCGGATTTTTCTATCGACGATCTGCCACGAGGAGCCGAGCGAGCGCCAGCGACGCAGAACAGGTATCTAGACGTTATGTCTACTTTATTCAAACTGTAAATAAGTAAGTAAGTAAGTAAGTAAGCAAGAACGATTATAGTGTCCGGAAGCAACGAGCGCTACTGCGCAGATGCTGTGCAGTCACAAGGAAAAAGGGTAAGAATTGTTAAACAGACGGGTTTTCAGAAGAACCAGAAGACAGCCACGAAAGGTGTGCAGGTGACGTTCAGGCAGACTGTTCCAGACACGAGCAGCGGCGACCGGAAAAGCTCGGTCGCCGACGGTAGACAGTCGGGTGCGGCTGATCATCAGTGATAAAAACAAGCTAAAACGATGTGTTTAGAAGTTAAATATGGTGGGTTATCACTATTATGTGTGGAAATCGTGAGAGTCACATTACTGACGGTGTAGGACAGCGTCGAACGTCCGCCGCACGGCCATTATGGTTGCCAGATTTCGCGAAAAACGCCAATTGGGCTATTTTTGCCAGCCGTTTGCGACCGAAAATTTGACTTCGGCGGCGTCGGCGTCTTATTTGCTACATTTTGGGCGACGTTTTCAATCACTGACTTTCGTTGGTTTACATATAAAAGACAAAAATGCTGGGCTACATTTCGCCAGTGTTGCGCGACATGACAAATCTAGCAACCCCGACGTCGCCCACAACTCCCGAACAGTATACCTAACATCCGTACATGGTGTGAACATAGTACGCATAGCGTCACACAATCGCGGAACGGAGTCGATTAATGGTTGTCGGAGCGAGCGAGCGACTGGTTTGGTCGTGCGCCGGTGTGACGTGCGACGGACGCAGTGGGATACCGTCAGCCGCAGCCGCTGCAGCAGACGCCTTGTATTTAGACGTGGCGGATCCGCTGCTGCCGTCTGCCACCGACGCTTGTTTGCAGAGCCCACTGCGAGCGCTGCCGGCTTTACGAGCGTTCTGAGAACAGATCATCTGTCTACATTAAGGCTTTCGTTTTTTTTGTATTTTTGCCAGTGCGTAAGTGTAAATTTTACCCGCAGCCTCATGTAGAGTTATCGCTGTCTTTTAGCTGTTAATCATGTGCATGTAAATCGCGTGCGCTAAAAATATAATGGAGTAAAATATGATACAAAGGAATACTTGTATCGCAAAAATGGTCTCGGCGTACGTCGAGATAGCACATACTGTAATGCACAGACGTGCAAAATTCTACACTAAAACATTATCGTAACAGTTTGCTGTAAACAAACTAAACAAACAGGCGAAAAATCACGATTTCAAACAAGTGACTGTCTTTAACTCCAACTTGTGCTGAGTCAGTAAGTAACTGCCGTAGACAAGGTTGAAAAAGTCATAGCTCAAAAACGTAGGTACAGTACAGACTGTTGTTATACATAGTGCAAATTTTGGTTAATTTAGTAATGTTGTCTTATTGATTTTTGCCGCTTTACTGATTTGCTATTTTCGTGTAGTTGTCCCCACATGTCATTTTGAACTGCTAACTTAATTACAATATAATTAGTATGGCCGAATGCACCAAGGCAACGACAGTCGCTGCCACTATCCATTACTATCCAGTGTAACGTATAGCTTGGCTGGCATTTACCTGTTGACCTTCAGAAGTTCAGAACACGAATTTGCATCTCAGTAATTCGTAATGATGTCAACCGCTATACTATTCAGAGAATAGCGTAGCTAATATACCAAATTTTCTGATAACCAGTTTTTGTAAGATTACGTTAGGCAGTGTCGTTTTTGCCTTTCGCGACAAATGTTAAAAAAGCGGGCTCTGTCCGCTTTCTCGTTTGTCAGTTTCGTGCAGCCCGTTAAAGCCGTTGGACAGAATAGGATGCCATTTCGCAAATACACTCATGCAGCCAAAGTAATATTCTACAAGACAGGTGCCAGCTGATTATTGCGTTTTTACGCGCGAATGCAGCTACTGCTTTTAGCGCGTCTTAGCCATCGCAATTCTGCCCGTCCGTCTGTCTGTCACACGGGTGTATCAGTCAAAAACGGTGCAAGCTAGTATCAGCAAATATTCAACGTCGACTGCTTGAAAGACTCTAGTTTTAGAAACCGTAAAGCTTTTTTATAAATTCGAGGGGGGTCACACCGAACAAAGGCTCTAAATGAGAGGGGGTAGGAAAAATTTGCGATTTTTAGCCATTAAGTCGCTGTATCTCAGTAACGGTGCTAGATAGGGCCTAGGTTACTATCAATCACTGATAGGAAGTCGTACACTGGCTTTCAATTGCCACCGAATTCAATGACCTTGGATGATCTTGAACGCTAAAATAAGGGTTTTTAATAAATCTTTTGGCGATTTCGGGCTGCGAAACACATTTCAAGAGCGAATTGCGCTGAAACCAATTGAGATAGACATGGAAAATCTGCAAATAAAATTTTCAGCATTAAACGTAGATTTCGATGGTCCAGGTCTCGATTTTCTAGGTTCAAGAGAACCTGCGCACAAGAGCATCAAAGAGCGGTAGTCCCGTAAAAGTCGTTATTTTACCGTTGTTGGCCAGTCTTTCGTGAAAACGGTTGCAGATAGGCATAGGCATGCTGCCTATCACAACAAGCACTAGTGACGAGCATTTTAGTCGTATCAACATCGATGACTTTGAAAGACCCTAAACTTTCAAAATAAGGTTTTTTTTATTGATTTTTGCGATCTTCCGCTGCAGCGCACACTCCAAGAATGAACTGCGACGAAATGGTTGGAGATAGACTGACAGTTTGCGACAGTTTGCGAACATAAACTGCTATAGACTTTCGCGTGTCTCGTGAGCATTAGCTCAAATTTCATGTAAGTGTTGTTCGCCGCTTTCAGAGCACTGTTTTATTATGGATACGTATGGGATAATACTGACTGTCTGGTAGGAATACTTGACAGTTGATCTGATAAATATGCTGTAATGCATTGCATCTTAAACCGACTTTTTGGTATGTTTATACATTACAGGCAGCATTCTTTTACAATCGTATTCGGTTAACTTTTCCATAATGCGGTGACGAAAACTGGAAATTTAACCTCTACTTCCATGATTTGTTATCCAGCTGCGTTCAGGTAGTTACGCCCACAAGGGCATGTCATCTGTGTTGCCAGCGTGTATTGGCAATTTGCATAAATAGTCATTTATAATCAGATCTCTATTTCATTTTATCTAGTACAATGCCCAGAACATTTCGTCTGCAGTTAAATGGTCAAAGATCTAGGCCGTAGGTCAAAATATCGCACACCAGCATACGCGCATAAATAACATGCTAGCAACTAGGCTAAACAGGTCATGGCGTACAAACTTCAAGCTTCTTGAACAAGTTTGTTTCGAACAACAGCGACAATCGTTGGCTGTCACGCAGTTAGAGGATAAGGGCACAGTTAACATTCATTACGCAGTCGTTACATGCAAAATATGAATGTTGTACAAATGATATTCTATTTTACACGTAACCAGAGTCTATCTTCTAAGCTATAATAGTTTTTTTACATAATAAGTGCAAAAAAATTTATTTAACATGTGACATGTAGGCTAGAAGACAGATGAATAGGGCCTACGGTTTGCCTCTGCGACTGGCTGTCTGACGTATTAATGCCGTGTCAGTAAAGAGAGCAAATCCATGACAGTGAATAGAAGATTCGTACAACTGTCTTAGACCTGCTCCCCTCATCGACCGCGACCGGTTCCAAGGTCCACTCGTCTCGACTGGCAATCATATCTGTAACCATTTCTACATAGTCGCAACCCACAGCAAAAACTAAGTCATAACTTCATATCCTACGACATACGTAGGCTTACGTTACTACTTTTAACTTTTTAACAACAACTGATTTTTACTTGGCTAAGATCGGAGGACAATTACATACGACAGAAACTAAAAGTCAGGAAGCAAAAACCACAAGCAAAATATCAAAAGCAAAATATCACAACCAAGTCTCCTGACAAAATGTGTTTCTTTTCAAACCAAGAAACTGTGTTGCATCGTTCTGCGTTTTACGCAGTTTTCAGTATTCGAAGAGCAGTCTTTATTGTAGCGAAATTGTTTACATTACTTTTTTTACTTTTTGTGGGTTAATTACGTAACTGCAACAATAATTTTTGCGCCGTTTTTACTCGTCAGCGATGACTGTCTCATTATAATCATATGATGTGTTTTCGTTTTTATGTTGTTTAAGACTTTCTATTTTTTCACGGAAACAAACGCACCTGTTTTCAACACTGTTTTATCTGAAAAAAATCGTTTATCAAAACTGCAACCAGACAATGTAAGCCCACGTCGTTTTGACGCAGTCACATGAGTACTACTAACGTTTTGTGACACGCTTGTTTTGTATCGATGACTATTTCGGTCAAATCATCTTGTAAATTAGAGCTGTATTTCGGAAATCGTCTGTTCTCATACACTGCAGTCACCCGATCCAACGCTTAGGCCTATAGTATAGAGTCGGAAGTAGTAGCATCGGTAGCAGTACTGTTGGTTTTTGCATGAAGAGCATAGGGACAAAAAGCGGCGCTGATCTCCAATTTTGTGGTTTTTGACCAGACACCATTCGAACGTAAGTAAGGACCAGGTGTTCATCGAAGCTTTTAGGAGTTCTGAATTAGACAACTTGAAGACACTGCAGACGCAGTGCGATCACTGCGATAATTTACTCTGCTAGTGATTTAACCTGACTTGTTCAAAGTTACAAAAATGAAATCAAATGAACTTAACTAAAATCTTAGTTCAGTTTTTTGTTTAGTTCAGTTCATTTCTGTCCCTTTGAACACGCCCTTACGCTGTCATAATATACTGAGTTACAAATATTACAAAAATGCGAAACTCAACAACAAGTAACTAATAACGTGCATCTGAACATCAGCAAAACTTCATGAAATGCAAAGTTTTTACAATTTTTTTACATTTTTTCTTTGATATATAAAACCAGAGTTCGTTATTATTTAGAAATGTCTGGCAACGAAAAGTCGACTTCGCGAAAATTGCCACTGATGTGCGATATAGATGCCCCTGAGATGTATTGCACCCCCAAAACTGTAGCATTCTAGTTTTTAAAAACGTACAACATTTGTTATTTACTGCAAGCTTAGTATTTTGTGTTTGTGAATCATCAAATTTTTTCGTATGCAACGGTCATTGGTTTTCTCTGTGCATTGAATGAACGACAACACTATGTATTTAGAGTTGTCGTTATTGCGCTGTGACGGCAAATGCACTGAAAATGACGAAGTAGTAAAACGAAAACTTAAAATAATTAAAACCACTTTGTAAAAGATAAAAGTCTTAGAAAACAATTAGTTAAAGTGGTCACACATTTCCAATTCCTAAGTTCTTAAGCAACAGCAACTACGTTTTAAGTCAATGTACACTTACGTTCTGAACCAAATAGGCCAAATACTGACTAGATTTACTTCCGTTAGTGATATCGAGATAATAAAGCGAAAAACCTTGACAACGAAAAAACTTCATAACAACGCACCGTTCTTGTTCTCATCAAACTTCGGATCGGTCGCAGGGGCTGCAGTCGCAGCAGTATCGGCACATCGGCTGTGTGTTGATCCGTTCAGCCAGGTAGACAGGCATATAGCAGGTAGACAGGTAGATAGGTGATCGTGTTGACTCGACAGGAAAGCTCCAGAGCGCGACCACACATAGTGCGCTACTGTACCACTCCCTTATATAGGCACCCAGGTTGATTGCCAATTCGTATTGTGCCTGTTCTTACAATGCGGCAGCGGCGGTGGCGGCGGCGGATATAAATTTATTCGGGCGCGACGAATTGGCGCGGACCGACACCCGTGGCGAGTCCGGTTTCAACCGATCGGTCGCGACGTATATATAGCAGTAACAAGAAATTTGAGCTAATGCTCACGGGACGCGCGAAAGCCTATAGCAGTTCCTGCCCGCAGGCAGTCACCCATCGCAGTACTAACCGGGCCCGGTGTAGAGCCCGGTGTATCTAACGTCGTTTCAGCCGAAACGCGCTACCGACGACGCCACGCCACCAATGCCAGCACCGTGGCGCCGCCTTGTGAATGATTTTGTGTCGCAGCCGCCAAAAAATCCTTAAAACCCCCTATTTTGGCGTTCAGGGTCATCCAAGGTCATTGAATTCGGCGCCAATCGATAGCTAGTCTACGATTTTCTATTAGTGATTAATAGTAACCTAGGCCTTATCTCGCACCGTTAATGAGATACAGCGAGTTATAGGCCAAAAATCGCAAATTTTGCCCACCTCCCTCTCATCTAGCGACTTCGTTCGGGGTGACCCCCTTCGAATTTATGAAAAAGCTTTACGGCTCCTGAAAATAGTCTTCCAGGCAGCCGATGGTGAAGATCTGGAGATCCTAGCTTGGACCGTTTTTGCCTGATCCACCCGTGTGACAGACAGACAGACAGAATTGCGGTGGCTAAGACGCGCTGAAAGCATAGCTGCTTTCGCGCGTAAAAACGGTGATTAGTCGACGTCTAACTCGGCACGGCAGGCTTTCACGTATATACACCACGCACCCGCTGACTGCCAGAGCCAGGTCGAATACATGCATCCGTAATGCCGAGCTCACCTGGCTGAATTTAAATTGCTTGGAACGTGATGCTGACGCTAAATCACGCTGACTGAGCAGCCCGCCGGTATGCATGAGAACGTACGTCCAGTTGTGTTTAATGCTAATATGCTAACTGCGATACCACCCGATACAGCTGACGCAGTGTTCGTGGAATAATAATAATAGGTTTTAATTCTGACTGGCACGAATCACGTAGGCGGACAGTGCGGACACACAGCCGTATAGATAATTAAATGTTACATACTTAGTTTTGTGACACTTTATTATGGACCACGAACACTCTATATCTTACAGGACTTCTTACTTACATTGCAGCTGAAGTATTCTCTATATGGCTTGTAAAATGTTTAAATTAGCAGTCGACGTTACACGATTATGCGACATGCCACGAAGCCGCGAAAAATACTTTGCAATAAAATAAATAAAGAATTAAAATGTTATTTGGCATGTCTATTTTTCACAATATTTCTCAGTTATTAGCGTAGTTACAACTTACCGTTTATGTTCTAATATCTTTTGGATTGTTGAGCCAATCACTCTACTTCTCAGCAACAGACGATTCCGTGTTCACATGGGCAATAAATGCAGTTCTTGGAGACATCAGAAGAATGGTTTCCCTCGAGGACCAGTTTTGCCTCTTCAATGTTTATATCAATGACTTACCTTCAATTCGTTCTCGCATGGACGGGTAATGCCATTCTGTGTTGTCCGTCCGTTGGTCTGTTTGCTTAGTGAAACGATGATGTACGGTGTACGCTGGTCGTATAAATTGGGCTACTTCGAATTTTGTTACACGAATAGCTCTTAGCGAGCATAACTTCAGCGATCTGATGCAGGGAGAACACCTTCAAGTCGCCGTATTTCTGTGACGATGAGAGATAGGGCTAAGATTACTATTGATCACTAGTAGGAATTCACATAAGCGCTTTCGATTGATATAGAAATCATTGAACTATGGATGACCGATACTGTTCGTTATGCTAATGCCTCTTTCAAAGCTGACCAAGGAAATTGGAAAGTAGATGGACCCCGCATTATCAGCAGCAAAAAGTGGCTCGTGCACTCAACATTTTAGCAGCTAGTAATAATAAGGCTGACGCCGATGTTCGTAGTGTTCTGAGACGAGGGCCTTGAAAATTAGTGAAGTGCTCTAAAAGTGCAATTTTTACGCACGTATAGTGCTCATCGCGTACATACCAGCTATTGTAATTTTGTCTGTCACATCTACGTATAACAAGTAATTTGAGCAAAGCTCACGAAACGCGCGACAGCCTTAGCAGTTTCTGTTCGCACATTGTCTTGGTTTATCTTCAGTCTTTTCGTCGCAATTCATCCTTGAAATGTGCACCGCAGCCGAAAATCGCAAAAAAATCACTAACATCCACTAACATCCTTTATTTTGAGGGCTCAAGGTCGTTTAAGGTCATCGAGGTAAATACCCTAAAAAGCTCGTTATCGGTGCTTGCTATGATAATCAACATGTCTATGCTTATCTGCAATTGTGTTTACGCTAGACGAGCCAATATCGATAAAATAACCAATTTTACAGGGGTACCCCTCTTTAACGCTCGCGGGCGCAGATTTACTTGAACCTACGGGGTTGGGACTTAAACTACTAAAAATCTATGTTTGATGCTGAAAATTTCGTATGCAGGTTGTTTTGGTCTATCTCCAGCCATTTCGTCGCAACTCATGCTTGAAGTGTGCGCTGCAGCCAAAAAATGCGAAAAATTCGCCAACACTTTTCTTTTGGGGGTTCAAGGTCGTTCAAAATCATCGATGTTGATAAAACTAAAAAGTTCGTGTCCAGTGCTTGTTGTGATAAGCAACTTGTCTGTACCTATCTGCAACCGTTTTCACAATAGGCGAGCCAATACCGGCAAAATAACGTTTTTATCTAGGGGGTACCCCTCTTTAACACCCTTGTTCGAGGGGAACCCCCTCACCCAGGGGCATAAAACTTTGTCACGAAAAACTAGAGTCCTTGGGGCAGATCACAGTAAAAATTTTGTGATCATAGCTTGCACCGTTTTGATAGGGCTCAAGGGTGTGACAGACGGACAGACGGACAGATGGACGGACAGACGTCCAGGCCATGGCTAAGACGCGCGAAGCATAGCTGTCGCGCGTAAAACAAGTGAGTGCAATAAAGGGTTATTGTAAGAACAGGTTACTGTCGTAATATTGGTGACATGCATTCGGTCACAGTGAAGTCTGAACGTTCATGTAGTGCTGATTAATATGAGTGTATGCCAACTACACTGTGTCCCAAAAAAAACATCCCCGACATTTTTGACTGTAACTTGAAAACCAATTATCAGATTTTGATATTTTTTGGTAAGAATATTCTTGACACGACTTGCCATCAAATGACTGTTCAGTTTCCCATTTCACCCAACGTCTGCTTTTGCACTACCTAGGGAAAGCAGACCAAGTTACTGTCGTAATATTGGTGACAAATTACGTGTTAAAATGAATTAAAAAAACATCAATAAATTCCATCTGTCCTAATCTGTGGGCCCCAACAGCCGGTCTATTACAAGGTTTGACTGTCATGCAGCAGTGTGTCTACCAGATAAAGTTTAGGAATCTTTGCGAAGTCAAGAAGTGACTGGTAAAGCCTGCATTGGTATGGAGCAGAACTTTATCGATACTGCTGTCAACGAATGGAGAAAGCGTCTCCTTGCCTGTGTTCGCATAGTGGGCCAACACTTCAAGCAATTTTGCTGCAAACAGTTGAAAAATAAACAACTGGATGAAATGTCAGTCCAAGTGTCAGAAATGTGAACAAAATTTTTTTTTTACGCGTTATGTTAATTAAGCAATCATATCGCATGGGATAAAAAAGTGATATTTCGCTGATTGTGTTTTCCCCAGGTAGTGCAGAAACAAATGCTGGATGAGGTGAAAAACTGAACGGTCAGTTGATGGCAAGTTGTGTCAGGAATATTTATACCAAAAATTATCAAAATCTGGTAATTGGTTTTCAAGTTACAGTCAAAAATGTCGGGGATGTTTTTTGGGACACAGTGTATATCACTATCGGCAACTGTTACAACTTATAACCGAATAAGCCTGCTACTTGAAGCAATTACTGTTTGTCTTCTATCAAGCATCATTTGCGGTTTGAAACAGTACGAGCTGCATTCACCTCGATTCTTTCAATGGGTTGCACGGACGTCTGCGTGCAGGGAACCAAACTCAGTAGGACGCGTTTGACTGAATCAAACTTGACGTCGTATATAAACGGGTTCATGGACATGTAGATGTATGAAAGGAAAGTGATTACATGTTTGAAGTAAGCGTTGTCAGACACTGGCAGATTTACACCAAGGTTCCAGACGGGCAACAGACTGGAGGCAACGTGCAATGCGCAAATGGAGGAAAGTTCTTTCACAGTATAGCTAAGCAAACAAACACATTCTTAAGCCCCTCCTTCAGGCGGATACGAACCGACCGAAAAGATGACCTTTTAAGGAGCGACGACAGTATCACTCGTGGCTTTAGCCTGCATAGGCTATTCCTAGGAACTAAGCTTAGCTACGACCTTCACCTTAGTTTTTATGAGTAGCTGGCGTTCTAAC
>Ga0056128_1004901_pt1 | contig 16798 bp, 10 predicted proteins | sample WorMetLIZISLAND2_FD_71113 | JGI IMG/M metagenome (GOLD analysis project Ga0056128, IMG submission 71113) | Marine gutless worms symbiont microbial communities from Max Planck institute for Marine Microbiology, Germany - Olavius geniculatus... ... | reverse complement strand
TTTAGCTTTAAAAATGAGATCTGGTGGCAACGATTTTAATTATTTTAAACTGACCAAATTGGCTAATTTCGTTCAGTTTAAACGTATGCTTATGTTTTGTCTGGAAAATTGGAGGGGTGCTGGGCCATTGGTCTGTGATGTGATTTGTTCTACTTCGTTGCTAGAGGGGCTATGTGGGGCGTGTGGCGCCAAGTCACGGCGGCAAGTAGGCTATCCTGGCTGCGTGGGCGAGCAAGACGTTTTCTCGTACAAGCCAGACAGGTAAATTATTGACGCAGATTCTACGACTCGGTGTTTCCATGCAGGAGGACCTGTCCGAGTCCGAGTCCAATGAGGTCGACGAGAGAGAATGTTCCTGAAATTCCATAGGTCTGTTCACAATTAGAGCATGCGGCAAGAAACCACAATACAATACAATACAATACAAGACAATGCAATAAATTTAGATTGAAAAAAATGCTTATAACACTGCAGTCACTTTACGGCCAACTGTGAAGAAAGCAGGAAAACAAGTGAGTCTTAAGTCTTAATATGACGTTAGAAATTAATTAGATGCTACGCTAACATTATGTCAAAATGCAAGTAGGCCCCTAGTCGGGGAATTGACAGGGGTGACCATGCACTCCTCGCGGTGTCCATAGTAACGTTTGCTAGGCAATACTGTAACCACTGATTTTACTTTATATGGTAACTAAGGTTTGGTTGAAGTCTCATGCTTATTTCTGTGCTGAATAGGCCGCTGCTATGGAAAATCTCACTCCATAGCAACCGTTGCTATGTGATAAATACACCGTTAGATTCCTTGTACTTAATAACGTATTAACAGTTTATTAAAACCATAATGTTCGGCACATTTAAATATTTATTATCTTTGTTATAGGCACACTAAACTTGTTGCTAAGGGCTTTGGGTTGTCATAGCAACAAACAGCTGGTAAACACCTTATATCCCAAATTTTTTCTGGTAACAATTTTTTTCTCGAAAGTTTAGCCCCTGCAGTACAATAAAATATGCATGGGGTTTAATCCCAGAGAGGGTGCATGGTAACCCCTCTCAGCTCCCCGACTAAAGCATCGCCAATACTGTGCAGTAACTTCCATGTCACCCGGCACCGAGTCCAAATCCTGTGGGCACGAGCTTCCGAGTCCGAATCCATGCAAGTCCGAGTAGTGGAAAATAAGGTCTCGATTCCTACTCTGTCTCTGAGTCTTACTCTGGAGTCCATTGCCGCCTGGACTCAAGTATTATTAATCACAGGAACAGATCGCGGAGTTCAGTAGCAGCACCATGAGTCACGCCGGTACAATAACCGCCTCGGTAAATACGCCGGATATTTACGGTCGAGACTGTCTGCTTGCTGGCTCCGGATATACGAACAGATATATATATACGACCGGATATACGATTGCACTCCACGGCAGACGTTATTACGGTATTATTTAGGCCGAAATTAATTGCTGGCCCTACAACAGATCTATGCGGTTTGCTTTATGACATGCCTTCGATAAAAAGGGTCACTTGTTATGTTTGTCATTGTTAAAGAATTGCGCTTTAAGTTGATTTTTTTTATCAAAAGAGCATATTGATGATGATAATTATGATAATGATGATGATTTTCTATACTTTATACAGTAAATTTTATCAAACAATTGACAAACATGAACCATTTTTTTCTATAATTTTTTTTATTTGCTGTTACGTTCATTTTTATGTGACTAAAATATGTCAGCGCAGTTCAATTCATTACTGTCGCTGCGTACACGCCCTTAAAGTTTAAACCACGAAGTTCTGAAGTTCAGACCAGTGCATCCGTTTGATAACGGTTGACGTCGATAGCTGCTGACCCGATCTAGAAGAAACTAGTGAAAAAAACACTGGCGACTGAAGAAGACTCGCTCGACGAAATAACCCAATAACAACGATATGTGAACGAGTGTGATATAGCGAAAACGCGGGGGAGACGCAATCTCTATCTTTTAATCAGGGGAAAACCCACTTCAATTATTTCATTAATATTCATGTAAAATAGCAAAAACGCTGTATTATTATAATTTTACTGAATGCTGTATACAATAAAATTTTAAAACGAAGTGCAAAAAGCAGAAAAATTTGAGTAAAATTTTGCCTCTAATACCAGTAAATTCCCTGCACTTATTTTCACAACCACACAGGCAGTCAGTTGCATTACGCATAGACCCCCACCCGCATTGATCGGTGATCGAAGTGCTCGGTCACTGTCTGAACAATGCGTCAGTCGAGCCATCGGTCATTCTGCGATTGACACTTGACTGACACGGCTAGAGGCTGGACAGAGACGTACCGCTGCAGCGCCAGTGTGAATGTGACAGGCATTGTGCAATGAAAGCATGACAGACAGACGCACAGACGAACAGACAAAACCCGTAATGCGGTCTAGTAGGATAGCTGCATAGAACAAAAATAACTTCATAATAACAGAGCAATAAAACAGATGTTTTAGTATCGCCAATGTAAACGACAGCCATTGTCATTGTGCAATGAAAGCATGCGACCCACTGTCAGACGGACAGACGGAGGACGGGCAAGATCGGTAAAGCGGCTTATTAGAATAAGCGCATAATATGGCCGAAGCAACGTCTGGCATGCGATATAGCAACAAGAAACGTCTCCTTTCTAGCGACTTTTTGGGAAGCAAAAACAAACACAGACAGCCGGACGGACGAAAAAACGAACGAACGAACGCACAGACAAACGAGCAAGATCCGTAATGTGGCCTACACGGACAACCGCATAATAAGAAACATAGGTTGCTACAAAACACAGAAAAGCGAGAGAAATGGTTCAGCGCCAGTGTGTAACAGTTATTGTGCAATGAAAACATTATGTGACCCCTGTTAGACGGACAAACGGACAGACGGACAAACGAACAAAAACCGTAATGTGGCCTGTTAGAACAACCGCATAATAAAACCAAACCAAAGTTCAATGTAGCAGCAAAAAGGGTCTCAATCCCATCTAATCATGCTTATAATAGCGAAAGCGAATTCCTGGGATGCACAAACAGACGAGGGACAAACAAACGGACGAAAAACAGATAAACAGACGGACGGGCAAGATCCGTAATGCGGCCTATGAAAGCCCGCCCGCCAGATCTGCGACCTCCACGGCCGAGAAGATGCATGCATATTATGCCGGGTTTCCACCCAACGTAACACATGCAACGCAACGTCCGTGCGTACTTTTCCACGCAACTGACGCTACCATGATAGGCCGCATTACGGATCTTGCCCCTCCGTCTGTTTGTCTGTTCGTCCGTCTGACCAGTACGGACTCCCAGCAAAACACGGAAAAACAAAGATTAGTCTGAACGTTTCCGAAAAGGGGGCAATTTTTAGCTTATAAAGTTAAAGATCAAAATCACTAGATGTCAACAACCTTTCGAAAATGACGCAAATGTCGCGTCGGTGTTTTCGAGCCACTACAGGTTGTGCAAAAGTGGACTTTTATTTGAAATTCAAAATAAGTAATTTTTGTGTAATAGCCAGGCGAATGGCCGTATGTCGGTACTAAACGCGTCTGAACGTGAACCTACCATTCACACATATATCGGCGAAGAATTCGCCAATTTGCCGGCGTTTGTGTCCCGTCCGTTATCGGACGTTTTCAAGGTGACGTGGTTAAATTTTAGCGAGAAATGTAACATCAAAAAAGACCGATGTGGCCAATATTACAGTCTAGACGGCCGAGGACGAGGCCGGTCATTAGTGGATGCGTTTTATCGACGGTGGCTTCGAATGAGCGTCAGTTGCACGTCGAGTCGAATTAATTAACTTATCGCAGGCCGCGGCGACGTTAACGACCATCGTATGACGATTGTGTCGTGGAAGGTATGTTCTCTTTGATTCCTAGAATGTCTGAAAATGTGGGTTGACGGGTGGGTGGGGGGTGTCGGTGGGCGAAGCTAAGTAACCAAGACGGCCAACCGGCGAGCATCTGAACTGTGCTCTTTAACGCGAGTCAAAACGTCATGCACGAGCGGCACGAAACATGCATTCCGTGACAGCCAAAAAAGTAACGCCAACATTCCGAGACAGGATGCAAGATAAAATGGCGACAGGTCTGAGTCTGAGCGGTTCTTACGACTTTACCTCACTGACTGACTGACCGATACGACCTAACAAGAGCTAATTGACTTCCGCCAATGTGGCACTGGGTGAGGGCACGGACAGAATCCACTCTACAACAAACCACTTACGACAAAAGCCCTCTGCGACAAACTCCCTCTTCTATGCCGTATTTCCCTATATTTCTGTATACGCCATTTGACGCTTTAGGCGACCCTACATCTACAGAATTTGTAGACCCAGGGAGAGATAGTTGGCGCCGACACTTTACCTGTTGCTTAAAGTCACCCACGACTTCTACGCGCGTGCGATTTCATCCCCGGCAAGAGCTCATTGCAAAATGGTTGTGTCATTTGGGGTTTTTGTGGCAAAGGGGTTCTGTTGTCGGACACTGATCGTGTCGATTCCTGCCGCGGATAGATGTCAGTGACACCGTCAGTTGTGAAGCAGTCTTTGAAGCCACTGACAGACTGAGCGTCGAGGAATTAGTGGATTTGGATGTGAATGTCCACGGCACGTAGACCTATAGCGTGATTTCTTCAGTTGATGCTCCAGTAATAAAGATGTACCGAAGACAGCAAATCACTGGCGTAAAACTGTAGATATACAAGTAGGTTCTAAATATAAGCGTATCACCAAGGCCACAAATATGGGAACAGCCACAAATAATAGAATGCAGTTCTCACTAAAGGCGTAATAAAAGCTTGTGTGTGTTTGTGTGTGTATGTATATGTGTTCTTGTGTTTTATGGGCTATGCTATCTGAGTCAAATAAAATAAATAAATGAATGAATAAACAATTGCTTCATAATCACATATGAGAGACATTATACACTTGTAGTCATTTTCACCAAATGTTTACAAATTTTAAAACTTCCCTGACCGTAGAAATTTTTATGAGAAGAAAGGTCAAACTGTTGATTTGCACGCTATTTCTTATCATCGTGCAGTACGAGCGTCAGTGTAGCCTACATGTATGCAGCACGCATGAACATCAATTGAAGACAATCATGAATATTGAATAAACAAACATTGGGTACGCTGTTTATGACTAAAACGACGCCAAGTGACGGACAGAACATAACTAGAAGCGACCACAGCTCTCAAACATCCAGCAGCAACGGTGCCTCCATCTGGCGAACATAACGGAGGCTCAGTTTGCACGCTATCTTTTAATGGTAAGAAAATCCAGTGATCCAAAATCCACAAAAACGGATCGCCATTAAAATCTCATCATTTGCTTTTATTCTATTATAAATTCCATTGGTTAGTTTATTTTTATTTTATGTGCATGTGCATCTTTATTGACTTGAACATTTATCTGTCAGTCTATCTGTATGTCTGCCTGCCTGTCTATCTGTCTGTCATTTCATTTTTACTACCTGAGCTGTGAATAAACGTATATATTTCATTTTGCGGCGTCCTGGGTTAAGTGAGGGACAACAGCTTGCAATTTTTCGACAGGCAGCTGCAAATGTTAAGTTTGCCCCTAATTTCCGCAGAATGAAAGATTTTTATCGGTCAATTTTGTACTTTAAAAAATTTCGACAAGAAAACGTTTTTTCGACATGCAACAATTATTTAGGAAACCGGGGTATTGCCCCGCCCCTGCCCCCCCCCGTCACGACGACGAAGCCACCGATTTCTTCATCTATCTATGCTTAGCCCCTCGTAAAAAAACTGAACGAAATTAGTTCATAACTTTTCTGTTATGTATGTAGCATGCGTATGAAAAAGTTCAAAAACTTAACACCCTTCCTATCTTAGCGGTATAATAGCGTTAACAACGTACCCAGGCCAAAACCGGTCCCCGCCTGTTCCTTCGACGCGTCCTTCTTCATTGTTGAAGCGGATTCCAACTGCGCACTGCAACTGTCTCTAACAACACACACACCAGCAAATCAAGCAATCAACTAAACGAAGCTGGAGACGCACCACGCTAGTAACAAGAAAGCCTAGCTGTCTCTTGTAACACGCCCATACAGTTCTTGTTGTAGTGCTGACCTTCAGAGTCATCCAAGATCAATAATTTTTTCTCATCTGAAAGGGCGTATGCTATTTCCTAATAATGATTAATAGCAACCTTGGCCATATCTCTCACCGTTTCCGATATGGCTACTTATAGCTTGAAACATTCCATTCAAAATTGCGGCCAAACCGCTGCAGTTTTGACATATGGCGCGTTACAAATGCAGACTACTTACTGTTGACAGCCTATAGGATGTTGCCAGCGCCCTATCCGATAGTGCCATCGCCGACCACCTAAGACCTACCGTTTAGTCACAATACCGCACGACTTGCATACTATAGTACGTAATGACCCTTCAGAGTCATCCAAAATCAATGAATTTCCTGTCATTTGCAGACCAATATCTTATTAGTGATCAATATCAACCTAGGTTTAATCTCGCACCGTTTAGCCGCAATACATCCGTGACAAACAATGGACAGACAGACGGACGGACGACAACCGTGCCAAAGACGCCTACAGCTCTATGCTGTAGCGCGTCAAAAATAAATCGCAGGTGCGCAAGGACAGTTACGCGACTGAGTAAAATGTGTCTTCAGGTTGCTTTCAAAAGCTGATAACAGCGCGACGTTAAAATCATTCGTTGAATGAACAGCTAAGGAGTTCCAAACGGTTAGGACGGCGTGGCGGAAATGTTGGCTCCCGAACACGTGGGTCATGATGGTGAAGATATACGTGGGTCGGGAAGTGGATAAACCGCTACCGGTAATCACGCAAAGTTTCACTGTTTCACCTATTACAGTATAACCGAATCAGCATACATTACAGATAATGAAAACTGTTGTTATCACTCGAGAATTTAATTTAAATTCTTATACGTCGTTTCTATTGTGACGCGTTAGGGCATTTTTTCCTTTTGTTTTGCAAACCGATTTTCACGAAACTTGCTATTCACTTTGTCGTGTGTTACAGTATTTACGTATATTATGGTCAAGACACAGAAAAGCTACTGTCATTATTTTACGTTATTTTAACAGCTTAAATTATTACTTTTTCGCTGATAACATTGAAACGGGTGCGCTTTATTTTTTTTAGAGTTTAACGGTGCGACATGCGGTAAGCCTAATCAGTGTGTCAGGTAAAAGAGAACACGTTTTTATTCAACATTTACGAACGGTTTTAAAAAAAAATTAAAAAAGGTTTTAACATTTTCTTAATTTTTGCTAACATTTATTACATTTACCTTGAATTTGGCGGTTACTTACCGACGGACGGCAGTTAGAGACGATGAAAACTAGCGCAGCATGTGACCTAACTCAACGTCGTGTTCGCAGCGACAGAGAAAGAAAGACAGAGAGAAAAAGAGAGATGCACAGAGCAACAGAACGGTCAGTTAGTCAGTTAGAGGCACTGACCGCTGTCAACTAGAACTAGCGGTCGCTGTGCTCTGATGTCACTACGTTGATGACAAAACGACGCCGACAGACGACCGACCGACCGACCGACTGAGGACCGTGTCACTGTGTTCTGTACATAGCGCAGCAGCAGCAGCAGGAGCTAAATCAGTAGCTGCTGCTGCTGCTGCAACGGCGACTTTAGCTGATTGCAAGATCATTGCAGTGCCAACTGCGTATGGTCGTGCTACAGGTGTCTCCAAATTTCTGAACGTACACGTGTCTCAGAAAAGTAGCACAGCAAGGTCGATCGATAACTTTGTCAATTTTGAAAGAATTTGTCAAAATTGTTTTCTTGAAAGACTTTATGGAAAATTGGTGATAAAACTGAGGACACATATTGTCGATGCGTATATTTGTTTTGTGGTGATGAAAAAACTATCATTAAACGCTTCTGCGGGCTTTGCTTGTTAGCTTACAGCACTCTAACAAAACGCCAAGCTACATGTAATGGGAAAGGGGGCCCCTAAAAAGCAATTCTTTCCCGAAAATCTGTTTCCCACTCTCGTCCTTTGGTTTCCATTTCGGCTTTTTGGCCTCTACCCTATGTATCCGATTTAATAACTTTGGAAAAAAATAATATTTTTCAATGAAATTTGGCACTCGCTTCAGCAATTTATTGGAGATTTAGTCTACGAAACATTATTTAGATTTATTCAGATTTGACATTTTTATTGCACGACGTCTAGGGGATTAGTTTTTTACCGGACACAGTGTAATTTGGTCATTAGGGCATCGAGTAAAGTAGCAAATAACCGCCATTCCATTTACTGGCTGTGTAACATTGTCCGCTGACGTCTTTGTGCATTTGCTACATCCGCATTACTTGTAGTTTAATTTGCATTTAAAATCATTTACGGCTGCCCGTATTTATTTCACTAATGATTAGCGAAAAACGAAGGCAAACGATACACATGCACATGATCTGTATAGCCAGTCGGTGTACAGATAATTTACAACGTTGACCTGACTTCATCATCATCATTATCATCCTCGTCGTCATCGTCTTTTTTCAAGTCATTTAAACTCTTCGAATGATATGCCTGTCCAGCTGCACACTTCCTGTAGCAATTATTACGCGCGACAGCAGAATGCTTCGAGCGTCTTAGCCATCGTCTAGGAGTCCGTCAGACTATGTTTGCCTGTCTGTCTGTCCGTCTGTCTGTCACACTCTTGATCTGTATCAAAACGGTGCAAGCTAGGATCACGAAATCTTTACTATGGCTGCCCCAAGGAGTCTAGTTTATCGTGACAAAATATCGTGCCCATGGGTGCATGGGTTCCTCTCGAACGAGAGCGTCAAAGAGGGGTACCGCCTAAAAAGACGTTATTTTGCCTTTATTGGCTCGTATGGTGTGAAAACGGTTGCAGATAGGTACATACATGCTGCTTATCATAACAAGCACTGGTGACAGGCTTTTTGAATTTAACAACATCGATGACCTTAGACGACCTTAAACCTCTCAAAAAGAGGTTTTAATGAATTTTCCGCAATTTTTGGATGCAGCGCACATTTCAACACTAAATTGCGACGAAAAGGCCAGAGATAGACCAAGACAACTTGCAATAAAATTTTTAGCATCCAACGTCGATTTTAGCAGTTTAAGTCCCGACATTCTAGGTTTTAAGGAGGCCGGCGCAAGCGGGAGTCAAAGACAGCTACCCCCTAAAAAGTGGTTAGTTTACCCCAATTATCTCGTGTAGCGTGAAAACGGTTGCAGATAGGCAGAGACATGCTGCTTATCATAACAAGCAATAGTGACAAGCTTTTTATTGGTGTGAACATCGATGACCTTAAATGACCTTGAACTTCTAAAATAAGGGTTTTAGTGTTTTTTGCAATTTGTGGCTGCGGCGTCGATTTCAAGAGTGAATTGCGTCGAAATGGATAGAGATAGATCAAGACAGCCTGCGAATAGGAACTGATAAGGCTGTCGAGCGTCTCATGAGCTTTGCTCAAATTACTTGTCCTACTGCGTCAACGCCACCAACCGTGACAAGTTTATCCCTTACTGCTTATACCAACCGGCCTACTTATTTTTTAAAGTTAAAAATGCATTAAAATTTTGCGGCAAAAAATCCAGAAAAAAATTTAAGATATATTCTGGAGCTCTAAAAGAGTATTCAAAAAGTAGGTCCACTTCAAAGTATCATTGAAACCCTTAGTCAGCTAAGTGCTTTAACTTTGTTTGGCTGGAAATACTTAATGTAAAGTATTCTTCGGACAAAAATAACAAATTTTCAACAGTATATTATTCGCTGCCACCACTGACAAATTAACGACAAAAAATTAAAATTACTGCCAGAAATAAAAAAAAAATAATTCCAAATTCAAACTGCCATACAAAAAGTTTTACAGCCAATTAGTTCTTTTAGAAGTCCAACGTTAACGTAATTGGCATTATTAAATGCCAGTCTGCTGGCAACGCGTCCGTTGCATCGAGGCAATTCACGTAGGTTAGGCCTACAGTGAAACGAACTTGGCGAGGGTTGGTCTGCAATCAGGTGAACTGGCCGGCGCGACAATCAACTGGCTGGCTGGCGAGCGGAAATGTCCGCCACCGTCCCGTCGTGCATCGCGCGCTCGTGTAACGAGTTTGAAGTGACGTCACTCGTCGGAAACGACCTAGACCACATTACTAAGACTCCATCGACCACGCAAACCAGTCCATTTTCCGAGCACCAGGCCTGAACAAGGAAAATCATAAGCAGTCCGGATATCCACATGATAGATAGGCTTACTACTTTACTGCTGCTGGTAGTCTACTACTGCAACAACAACAACAACAACAACATACTACTACTGTATCCACCCGCTGCTTTCGCTTCGTCTTTCGTACTGGGTGATTGCAAGATCTCAGCTTCATGAGTACCTTCGGCCCGGAAAGATAGGCGGTTACCCATGCTGGTAATGAGTTCGTGTTATACGAAGGATTGCCGACGAAAGGGGCTTCGTGAAATGACCAGTGGATTTCGCTTGGACGAAGGATGCTTCGTTGGTTTTCGTTGCTTCGTTTGGGAAGGCGAAGGCTCCGCACCTTGTCAGTCGATGTGCTGTGTCCGAGCGCTCGATCAAACTGATCAGTTGTCATCACTGCGCTTGGCCTAATATATTACCGGAGCCGGCCAAAAGGGCCTAGGCTGCCTATCACGTGACTGCCATTGTCATAACATAACGTATTCTTTGGCAATTATTACATAACGTATTTGCAGGGAGCTCCGACAGCACCTATATGTGGCTTTATATCACACTAAAAAGCGACGTTTGATGACCTTTTTAACGAAAGATATGAATTTAAAATATTTATTATTTATGTCCGAAAAATCAATAATTTTAGGGAAATGGACTTAAGACATTTTAGTAAGAAAAATAAGCTCGATTTTTATTTTATTTTATCGAAAATACGAAGGTACATTACGACACAAAATACACTACACTACTCCTACTACTACTACTACTTCATCTACTTGGAACGTTCTTCCCAACACTCTTAAATGCACCTACTTTCAGACGTCATATAGAACAATTTCACTTCACCTTCAACTAGCACATGGAGCGCGTCTGAGATTGATATAGTTAACGCGCAATATAAATTACTTGCTTACTTACTTACTTACTTACTTGCTTACTTACGCATTTACTTACTACTACTACTACGGTGCATTCAATTCCACGCAAAGCAGTCGATTTCTGGAGCGGCCTATGTGACATGCAGCTTTATGGTCACATGCTCGACGTGGCGGCAAAGCCTGTCTGCACATGTGCACGCGAGTTGACTTGCCTCCGGGTGGCACGGAAATTATGACAGCAGCTGCTGCAACACTGCCAGGTAATACAGGGACTTCCGCCCTTCCGCCTGCCCGGTCGGGCATTTCCGTCGCCGTTTTTCTTAGCAGACCAAAACTCCACTTTCTTCGCGTTGTTGATTTGTCGTACTACAGCGTGCTGTAGCTGTAGGACGTATTCTCAACAAACCGTAAATATACAGTTAGCTAAGAGGTATGGAAAGTTGTAAGCTCCCTTCGCGAAGTCCGGAGCAGAATTACAGCAGTAAACATCTTTTGCCCGCATTTTGGACTGCTAAAACGGCGATGGAAAAGTATCTCATGGCAACACTTTTAGACTTTTAGTCGTTTATGCGCGATGCAAATTACTATGTTGTGTTGTGTCAAATAAAAAAAAATCCACCCGGATTAACTTCCCTAACTTTTTCAGGAAACATCTCGTTTCCACGTGCTGTCAATGGACGCTCCTGGTGCAGCAGAATCGCGGACTGGAATTAATTCGCGTGCACATTCACCGTCTGCGCAACAGTCGGAAAGCGGCGGCGGCGACAGAAACTATAATCTCCAGCGCTACGTTGCGGGTAGATTTAACTTTAACAGGAAGCGAGAATGAAAAATCGCTCTGACTGAGAACGAAAATGCACACACGCACGCACACACACACAGTTCGTGAAAGCGAAAAAGACCTATATTGTCAGCGACAAAATGTAGACAAGGGACTCTAGTTTGAACGATATAAAACTTGTAGTCAGCTTAATTTTGTAAACGGCGACAAACGCGCGTGTGCCTATGTGTTGGCTATAGTTAGTTAGTAATTTAATAGTTGGCATACGAATAAGTAAATAATTATGTCAATAAGTTAGTAAGCGTGGTCGTCTGCAATCTGCATGGGCCATGATGGGCGGTCCAATCGCATCATTCGGCTAAGCGTTATATCGACCACAGTGCATTACTAATCGCTAGATGGCGTGCTTGACGGAGTGATTTCTGTGTCCCTGCGAGACCTACAAATGCCCGTGCATGCTCCAGGCACCTTCCACTAGGCCTATACAAATCGCTGTAGGCCTACGTTATTGCTGTACACGTTACAGCAGTCATTGCTTTATGCATAAAAGCTGCATTATTCGGGGATGTGGTTAGACGAAGAACAAAGGACGGAAATCATAGAAACAGCGCCTCATAGTTATTTTATGTTCTCTTCAATTTCCACATCAAGTAGGCCTAACACCAAATGATCCCGCCTTAAATTTTAGCCTGTCGAAAAATGTTCTTGACGAATAAATTTTTTTTCCAAAAATAAAAAAAAATTGGAGCTAATATCCAGAATTTGGGAATTTAGAAAATTTAAAGACAAAAACTACAGAACTTGAAGTTCTGAGCGCCCATAATCTTCTCTGTTGGAAATTTGCAGCTGTTTATCGAAAAATTGCAACCTCCTACCCTCTTCCAACGTTATAACTGACGACGCCGCTGCGTCTGCTGGACAGTTGGTAGGCCTACGTCAGAATTTCGTATTTTAATGTCTACTGTTGTAATCCCTCTATTTTCGTTATTATGCCTCCGTCAGCGTAGTGGCTGGAGGCATTATGTTTCCAGAGTGTTCGTGCGTGCGTACGTCCGTCCGTCCGTGAGTGCGTCAATTCCGAACGAACATTGTTAGCAGGTTATCTTGCGTATTTGTTAACGGAAATTGACCACACTTTCACCAGTAATGGACTTTGGGGCAAGGATAAACACGTCAAATTTTGGTATTAAAAGATCAAGGGTCAAGGTCACGGTGGGGTCAAATATGCCCCTGAATGCACTTTTTGACCTTGTAGTTGTCACATGTTGGCGGAGGTATAGTAGTCGACGAAGTCATAACCACCATTTATTTTTTCCACCATTTTTGTTGTTAATGGCCCATTAAGTTGTAATCGACCGGACAGTTTGTATATTTTGCTCCGACTCTGTTACGCTAACTTGCATCGATCTAGGCCGCGTCTCACCGAGGCCAAACGTCGCGAAGACTGTGTTGACCTAATCTACTACGCGGTGGTACTGCATCAACTGCGAACTATCTGTCGGTGAGTGTCAGGATAGATCCGTTCTCCAGTCACTGGTGTTGTTTCTGGTCCTCTCTCGGCTGGACTACGGCAAAGCGACACTGGCCGGCGTTCCATCACATCTCTTTTCACGACTCGAGTCAGTGATAAACGCCGCTGCTCGGCTCGTCTTTTCCTCGTCAAAGTATACCACGACATCACTCCCCTCCTGCATTAGCTCTACTGGCTGAAGGTTCCGAAATGGATCGTTTTCAAGTAAGTAAGTAATGAATTAGTAAGTATAGTAGCTTAAGGTGCATAGTTTAACAGCTAGCCTACAACGCGTCACGATCTTAACACCCGAAACAAACGTTCTTGCAGCTGCCTAAACTGTTCAAAGTTAATGTTCTTTGGTCTTAGATGAGACAGCAAATCATGCAACAGCAACGGTGTGTAGTCTTAATGTACAATTGTCTTCACGGGTTTGCACTTTAATACTTTATCGACGAGCTTTGTCGGGTGGCAGATGTGGAGGCTCGTCAGCGACTACGTAGTTCCAGCTCCTCTTCATCACTGATCATCAGCCGCACCCGACAGTCTACCGTCGGCGACAGAGCTTTTCCGGTCGCCGCTGCTCATGTCTGGAACAGTCTATCTGAACACGTTTCGTTCGCACCTTTAGTGTCTGTCTTTCGGTGCCGTCGATAAACTTATTTCAGTGATTTGTTTCACCACATTTTAAAATTCCACCCGGCCCTTTCTGACTGTGCAATGTACGCTCAAGCTATGAGCAATCTAATGGTATAATCGTCTGTGTTAGGCTTACTTACTTTCTTACTTACTTACGGAGATAGAGCAACCTAATAGCAAGTATTTCGATATGACACAATATAGGCCTAGGATATGATGTGAAAATGGACTGGGCCAACATTGACGCGGCTCGATTTAGCGGGTGAGAGTAAAGTGCAGACAAGTACATCATAAACGATGCTTGAACGCTGCACTTCACCGTCTATAGGCCTACTGACAGCATTACGACGAGCTGTATAACCCGCGAGCTATTCGTAACGTACCCATAATGCACTGCGCACTGGTCCATCGCTGCGCAATCAACGCGTAATGCAAACTGCACTTGGGCAATTACTGTTATCGACACACGGCAATATAAATATCCGCGATGACAATCTGTCAACATTACCGTCCATGTAATTATCTAAGCTTGATTTGGAGGATTTTCCCCTCAGATTTATAATTTCCCTTGAAAATTTTTTTATTAAAAATTACATGTTATTAGGCGAAATCGCTCTAGCGCAAGCAAGATAACTGTGCCGAACAAACAGATGGACATAACGACACACAGAAGAGGAAAGCTGCATCTTCGCAGTTTACAGATAATTAGCGCGGTAAAATGTAAAAAATGGCTTGCTGGTGATTTGCCTGCTGCTGCTGCTGCTGCGGTTGCAGTTACTATGTCGATCACGTACCGAGACAGCATCCTGACTACGTAATGAATGACGTCACGCATCAATGACGTCACGTCACGCTCCACGTCACGGCTGCAGTTTCAGTGGGGTGCTGTGCCCCGTACTCGAAGAAAAATTTTGAAATCTGCCTCTGAAAATGGTGCAATACATTGTACTTATCATTCTATTGCTGTTGCAAACTATTAGCAGTTTTTTTGCTATTGAGATCGCGTTGTTGTGATACTGCAAGATTTAATAAATGCAATGCGGACATATTATGATAAAGTCAAATGTATACTTCGCACTTTCCAATAAGCTGCATAATAGAACTTCTATACAGTTTTCAGCTTACGCAAGAGGTGACGGAGCTTTGATGTAAATAGGCTTAACATCGAATTGGGCGCTTAGCCCCCTGCCCGTCACTGTAACTACTAGGTACAGTTAAGATCTGCAGCTGCAGGGCTGCTGACTGTACTCCAGTACAACCGCAGTTGTGCTTACAGATAGGTATCATACACTGTCAGTTAAAACAGAAATCACCTTATCATGGAGGACAAAACGTCAGAACACCTGCGATCTCTGGGCTATAATTGTCCGGATAACACAGAAAACAGCAGACTACTGAAGATCAAGACTCTGATCTCTCGCCTAAAGGTTCGTTACATACTAATACTATTACTGCAACACTTGTCATAGCCATTTTTTCTGTCAGTGAATTTGTAAGCCTGTACGTCTAAGAAGTCAATTAGCTATCGTTCAGAACAGAGAGAGAAAGAGTTTATTTACCAAAACCACAATACAGTAAATAACCATACAATAGTAAATAGCATAGTAGGTATCTACCCATCAAATGCTGGCCACACATTATTACAGTCAACTTAACTATATTACATTCTCAACACAATAAATGCAAACAAAACAAAAAAGAAGAAATAGAGGAAAGAAAAATAAATAGGAAAAAAAACAAAAACAAAACAAAACACAACAGAAGTAAATATCATCCATAGATCTATCTATCACATAAACACATCGCAGCGGCGACAGATAAAAATGCCCTGACATATTCTGTGTCCTTTGATCTCTCCAGATAATTATGAAAGTACATTTATTATTTCCGCCAAGTGAACGGAGTGAATGGTTTAATACAGCTTACGTCGAATGTGTGTGTGTCATGCTGTGCGCAGTGGACGTTAAATGCCAATTTCTTCAAACTGGTTGAAGCTACAGGTTTTAAATTCGGCTCATAGCTGTAGAGATATTCGCATGGCGAAGATATGGACTCTCGCAAGCGCCTTTTTTGTTCTAACTTAGATTTAACTAAGTTTTTATCAGCGACGGCTTAATGCACTATTGGTAAATTTATCACTCAAATGTATAACGACGACGCACCTAGCTATAGCCAATGTTTGATCGTAGATTGTGTGCAATTATAACACAGAATATCAGCGTAGAAGCTGAGGATAGGTCATCGTCATCGTCGACGTTGTGCGAATTCTTGCCGCTACCAACTCGACTCAGTTCTTCTCCACTGTACACAGTACAGTTAGCGCCGCCGTCTGCGAGCAGATCTGATGACGTCACGTGTGATGACGTCACACGCTCAGAGTCAGCATCAGAGACAGAAGCACACGTGACACGTGACAACGGCACACGTTATCTGCAGCGGCGCCGCCACACGACGTTCTATTACAACACTGTAGCAGTAATTATAGTTGCTTCAGTTGCTACAGTAATAGTGCTAGTAGTAGTAGTAGTAGTAGTAGTTGTTGTTGTTGTTGTCATTGCTGTTGAAGTAGTTACACGCATGTAACGCCGCCACACGGCGTCCTATTACAACTACAGCTGGCAGTCAAGTGACGTTCAGATTGAAGCATCAGATACCGGCGGCTCAGAAGGACGTCACAGTTCTTCAGCAGCCAGTGACGCAGAAGACAGCGACAGCAGCGCGCACTCATCCAGCAGTTACGAACACCTCGAAACACACAGTCCAGACACGCGAC
>Ga0056128_1004899_pt1 | contig 16801 bp, 9 predicted proteins | sample WorMetLIZISLAND2_FD_71113 | JGI IMG/M metagenome (GOLD analysis project Ga0056128, IMG submission 71113) | Marine gutless worms symbiont microbial communities from Max Planck institute for Marine Microbiology, Germany - Olavius geniculatus... ... | reverse complement strand
CGCTTCCGGTTTCCGTCCGTCCCTAGAAAAAAACTCCTCCTTAAAATTTTTGTCAAAGCTTTAAAATATCAATGCCGTATTTAGTAAGCTTTCTATGTTTTACTGAAAAATACTGTTTGCCTTTAGTCTCAATGTTCTAGCAGTAACTTTACTGAAGTTCCAGTGAAAAGAGGCTCTACTATTTAGTGTGTCAGATTGTTTTTTTCATGAGTTGTCGGATACCGGTATTACACGATAATGTCACGATATAAAAAGTAAATAGGTCAAAAAAATTTCGCCCCGTCTTTAAATGTTTTGCCTGTTGCAAGCGGAAACACAAAAAATTTTCAACACGCATTGGGCCTCTGTGTTAAGTCTTATGTAGAGGGCTTGTAACGTTGCGACAGGATAACATCAATTCAGGAAACACTTTAGATATCCTCTGTTTCCCATTGGCGCCAATAAGCATGATCGACAAAGGACATTTTCCTCTCCCGTGAAAAAAATAATTGACGAATACGTTCTGCTTTACTCCAGCAAAATAGAATATACATAATGATTCAGATCTCAGATGCGTGCGGTAACGATCTACGACGGAAAAAGAGCGGCAGAACTTGTACAGGCAAATCCTTGAGAGGTTGCGCCCATGTCAGGATAAGGCAGAGGTCTACACAGTAAGTAATGATTGCGCAGAGTAGACACTTAATCCGACTTTTAAAAAAATCTAAGTCGGTTGAAAAAAGCTTTTCGGCTGTCATTTTATGTTTAATGAAGTTGCACTAGAGGCGTAGCTGACCATAAACAGCTGTTATCTGATTGGCTGAAACCAAAAAAACCCGCGGGGATCACGGTCACAATGAACATGTGCATCAGTGTTTGAATTGCCGGGGGGTTGGGAGCGGGGGTTAAACACCCCCAACTGTTTTTTTCAATCCCCCCTCTAACACACTGTCAAATTATGTTCTGAGGGGTCGGCTATATGCTATATATGTAGGATTTATATCACAATTTTGGTCGCGTTCCGACAGTCGATAAGTTTAACCCCCGGCTAATTTTTCACAACTCAAACACTGATGTGCATTCCGATTGTGATCTCCATCAATGCAACAGGCCCCACTTACTATGATCCTCGCGGGGAATTTCGGTAAGTGGGGCCACTGCCATTTCTTTGAGAATAGGCGCAATGCGTGCCAGAGTATATGCACCTACGTACCTTCGGAAACATGTGAGCAGACCAAACAGCAGCATGACTCCAAGTGCGACTCCAAACGCCACGCCCAGACCGATGATCAGCAGTATTCCTGCAGTACACATCGACATCACATATTCACATCGTGTCGCAGTACAAGCCACACCGTTTCTCAAACACCAGACCCTTGAGTTGCAGCATCTCAGACATTTCGATTATTTCGATTATTCTTTGTCAACATATTTTGATACAACAAATCGTTAGATCGCTAAATCGACAGCGCTTGTACTATGTGACAAGTGTTATAAAAACAGTGTAAGCTTACCAGCTACAGTTTTCTTGTTTGAGTTATTTGAAAATGTAATAAGGGTCCGATTTTTCCAGACAAGGTGTAGAAACTAGATATGTCGTTTTTAGTCAGTGGCGCTTTTAGACCGCAATATCTAGGGTCACGGCCCCATGTCGAGCGCGGTAGCGCGAGCCTATAACGTGGGTCTGGGGGCAAATGCTGGGTCTAGGGGCAAAGCCCCTGGTCAGGAAGTCTCCATGAAGCTGAAGCATTTTTGGTTTTTGTGCGTTCAATGAAAGCCGCAAATTTGCCTACTTTTCAAAAATATGAAAACGCAAAAAATAAGATATTTGAGTTTTTTTTGCCAAAAGTCATGGGTGGCCACGAAACTAGAGGGAGGGGGGCTAGAGCAAAACTGGGGGCCTGTGCCCCCAGCCTTGGCCTAAAACCGCCACTAGTTTTAGTGCTCAGATATTTCGTGGCCGTCCGCCTGACATTTTGCCATCTTGATCTGCTAAAAATTGGCACTACGGTTACTCGCCAATTTCGGTTGTTCTACCTCTTTTGGTATTCGCGTTTGGAGCCCGTACGAAGAGCCACCCAGACAGACGGACGGACAAACAACAGTTGCGACCTATCAAAACGGCTACCCAACAACGTGCTTAACAACACTTCTAAAACTGTATTTCACAGAAAACGATGTGACGGGGAAGAGGTGTATAAGAGGGGGGGGACTGAAATCGCGAGACCTGACATCGCGGCACCAGATATGTGCATAAAAATCTTCCAGAAAAAAACTAAGAAAGTGCAGCAGCTGCTGCTGCCGCAGTTCGCATCGACATATGCAATGGTAAACTTTGAGAAAGTGTTAGTGGCGGGATTTCAGCACGTCTACACTCTACACTCTACAGCAACGCTGCATGTGGTTGCCGGGTGTTGGTGCCAATACGCACATGCCATTATCAAGCGCACGAATAAGGTCGGTCTGAAAGAAGCGTATGGAAGTGATTCGGACGTCCAAACGTCGTTCACTGTCTGCCAGACAGTGTCTGGTGAGTCTGCCGCTGCTTTAGGCGCTCATACGTAGTCCCTATACAGCCGCGTATCGACAGCAGCAGCAGCAGCGAGGACGACGTCAGCATCAGAAGTTTGATTTCGTGCTTCTGTTGAATTCAAGCTACATGTATGCGTCGACTTTCATATCATATGCAAGTACGATAAAGACATTTAGCGTATTTTTCGTTATTTGACGCTGTTTAGCTGACGTTTTCGTAACGGAACGCTTGCCTTTTACTGCTGAGTAAAAAGTTGTAGTGAGTAGATACTCTCACATTAAAACAAGTCTCGCGATGTCTACCCCTTCTACTTGGTGCCGCGTTGTCAGGTCTCGCGATGTCAGGTCATGTCAAGCCTTCAAAGATCCCAAACGTAAATATGTAAAACTTTTCCTCAAACTATGGTTTTTCCAGCCCCGTTAATGGCATTGTTTGCTTGCTTACTTACTTACTCGGATATGGTACCGCCCTATTATAAATGGTAGCCAGTCTGTTGGCCGTTCAATCAACGATGCATGGTGAACGCACGTATAGACAGTCGCTAGGAGCGACAGACAGAAATGGACCGAAACGACGTCGAACCCAACTCACCGTAGGGAAACGGCGCGCCGGAGCTTCGCATTACCATTCCACCGCCTGTCATCGATACGTCATCGCCACGATGCCATCGTGGGTGGTCCAATGCACACACACACACAGAGACGGAGCGTTAATACCGCACTACTAACGTCAATCATACCGCAGTCTTTCAATAATTGATATTTAATATTCAAAGTAATGTACACAACGTTCAAATAAAAATGCAAAAGACAAAAACCTTAAACCTTGGTTATTTGAACCAATTTTCCATCCCTGAAATTGACAAAGACTCGATGACATGGGTCCCTTAGGCCCAAAATCGAGGCTGAAGGCGAACAACGAGAGTGGAGTTTTGTGGAGGGAAGGACAGCAAGTTCCCTGCCACCAGCTAAGGGGCCTGGGAGCAAAGCGCTGTAAGCTCCCTCGGCCGAGTTTGGGGCGGAGCAAAAACGCATTACGGGTATAGAAAAAAACAAGAAAACCTGTGGAAAAACGCTGAAAGGAGGAGAAAAGTACTCTCGCTCGGGTATTTTTTACTGAAGGGTGAGAGGGGGGCGATTGCCCTTTGCTCCCTGCCAACAGATCGATTCCACTGCAGTGGTAGGCCATGACGTCGAAATGTCCAGCTTTCCTGCTTGTGCTAAAGTCAAGTCAAGTATCCAGTGTTTCGCTGCTAGCAGTGTCGTACGTCGTTGTGGTGTAGTGCTAGTTAGTAGATCACTGGTAGTAGGTAATGGGATGTCACGTGACCAGTCGGTGCGCTTCATTAGATGCGAGCTGCTGTCGGTGAAGCGTGAATTTCACGTCATTGCACTGGAGCTGACGTCTCTCATACCCTGTTTACACGATCCAGCAAACGTCCAGCAGACTTTCAGCAAATGTACTCAGAATACACGTGCCAATTGCTCGACGTTCGCTGGAAATTTGCTGGACGTTTGCTGGACCGTGTAGGCCTAAACGAGGTATCAGTGTCCCGCAGGACTCACAGCTCATGCACTACTACTGCGCCTAGGCCGATGCTCAGTCTCAGCAGATAGGCGACATGTCACACGGGCGGCCGAGCCTCACTCCGCAGTTAACGATAACGATGTGTTTTGTTTTATACGCAACAAACGTACGCAAAATTGCAGAGCAATACAAGAGTGCCGTTTTTCATCACCTAGCAAAAGCTGGTTGGTATACCAAGCCACGTCAGGGCCAGCAGCCTGAAACTCCCCGCCCACAATGAACTTCGAAACGCTACATCCAGAACTATGTTTTTATCACAGCTTAAAACTCACTTATGTAATAAGCATTTTAATAACACGTTATAATTTTTTAATTTTTTTTTTGTTATGTGTGTTTTGCTGACGATAGATTCTGGATTTTATCACATTTCTTTATTATTGTATGATCTAGTCTGGACCTAACGTTTGTTGTAGGCCTATATTGTGGCGCACCTGTGCTACGGATGAGGGGCACCGAATCAAGTGATTATGATATGATATGATATGATATGATATGACATAAGTGGATCTGTGCGTTGGCTATTCGCAGGAAAGAGGAAACCCGTCACAAAGCTCCGGAGCAAGACCTGCCACACGGCGTCCGTCACCTGCGCCCGACCCAGCTGAAGGCGTCCCGCCTTCACCCACAGCCCTCTAGATTAGTCCTATTTAGAGGGCCATGCTTCATCCCATGCAACCAGGCTGCAGACAGACCACCGGTAGGCTGGCTACTCGATTTACTTATACCGCAGAAATGTAATGCTAAGCTAACTTCTTTGTTACTTATTTACTGGATGGTTTACATGTCCGCAGTCAATCTTATGTCTCGTATCCAAGTTGTGACCATTTGAAGCGATCTGACCGGACCAAGTCCAACCAACGAGCGCGATCGTAAGTAAAATGATATCAGGTTTGCGGTGGATATGAAATTTCCCATCCATATCCATATCCATGTTATCCAGAGACGCATATGCCGCGTACATGTAGCCCCAAATTTTCGCAAAATACAACAGTGCAAAAGCGTCCATTTTCTCGCCTTTAAAAACACGCTGCAGACATTTCCCTTTTAAATGTGTTAAAAAATTAATAAAAGTTAAAATTAACACACATTTGCATTGCATTGCATTAGTTAAGTATGTCCCAGCTTTCGTAAAAATCTACATAATTTTACTGACGCTGTTTTTGGCAGACTGTTATGTCGAGCCTTGGGTACGTTATTATATTGTTTGTCTGTCAGTCCGTAACGCATGTATTGTGGCTAAACGGTACAATTAGATAGGGCGATGGCAAATTTTTATAGGCTGTCAAAAGTAACCATGTCTCTATCTGCAGCGGTTTGGCCGCTATTTTAAAGACCATGTTGTTGCCTGCAGCCATCACCTACGTGCGCCGTATTACCGCGTCGTATCCTGTAGTATTTATTTTAAAATTCGATATAGCAGCGTCACCGTAACGTGTATAAAACTGCAGTCACTGTGGAAAATCTTTTTCCGCCACCAGAAGTCGGACGGTAGCCTCGGGATATTTTATTTTTATTTATTTTATTCTAGTATGTAATAAAGACTCACAACAAACGCGCGAAAACAATAACATAAAAAACAGTGAAAGAAAAACTACAAACATAACTGGGAAAACAAAAGAAACGCAGAAAATACATGACAAACGAGCGGTACGGTCGGCGCACCCCAGCAACAGCTGGGATTTTTGTTTTTTTAGATGCAGGTTGCATTCGTGTACGCCTACAGATACATGATGGGGTGGACGCTATTGAAGGACACTTGGTTTGTGCTTTTTACTGGCATCAACTAAGTTGCTAAGCACAAAAGTTTGTAATTTTGTTACCTTTTGGTAAAAGAATACAAAAAAAACTCACAAGTGGATACACCTTCTGTTGCCCAACTCATAGTATTAAAGCAGCAAATATTAAGATTTGTTGTTGCTATGGTGCTAATAAATTAATCTAGACTAACTAAATAATGACGTGCTGATGTCAGTGATTATTCATTTAACTCAGTAACATAAATAAACGAGAAAATAAAGAATAAGAACGACAGACAGGGAAATTTTATAAAGACAAAGCATATACATGTAAGTAGTCGATTTAATTAGCAAATGCGCCAGCATAATACCCATTGATGTATTCATATCCATGGATATTCATATCCACGTCATGCCTGGATGATATACCAGTTATAGAGCGTTTACACGATCCAGCAAACATCCAGCAAACTTCCAGCAAACGTCCAGCACGTGTATTTGAATACCTTTGCTGGACGTTTGCTGCATGGATCGTGTAAACACCCCATTACGCTACCGATCATCAATGGCGTCGTAAGCTAAAAAGGTCGAGAACTAAAACTTGCAATTTCGTATGTGACAGACGACACAGAGACATGCTGGAATTAATGTGTAGGAATAATCGTAATCGCCTGATACTAATGGTCGCTTTTAGGCCTAGCTGTTGAGTGCCAGCTGCAGTGCACGATATATCGCAATTGCTCGGTCGCGCATCACTGCAGAAACTACATTGCATCAGAGCCGGATTTAGCTGGTGGGAGGCCTGGGGCCCCTGGTGGGAGGTTTGGGCCCAGTGGCGTATTTGGGATTTTAGAAAGGGATTGGCTATCGAATTACAGGGTTTTAAAAATTGAGGGGTTTGGTGACTGATGTTTTGTACATTTATATCCTTAACGGTGTAAGATAGACGTATGGTCGCAATAGACCACCCATAGGAAGTCGCCCACCGCGAGTCGAATGGTCACGTAACCGATGACGTCACGTGACCCCAAAAGGTCAAGGTCGTGACCCCATTATCTTTGATGCGCCATATCTCCGTAACGGTGCAAGGTAGATGCATGGTCACAATAGACCCCCCCATAGAAATTCATCCACCGCGAGTCGAATGGTCACGTGATTGGGTTGGGTCATACTATTGCTTTTAACTCATGGTTAAATTTGCTAATGAAACAGCAATATTAAATATAAAAAACTTACCAGTTTACACTACTGTGTAAGGTCGACCAAGTCACACATCCAAAACAGCAGAAATCATTTTACTAGGACCCAGAGTGATAGAACTATGAACTGGCTGACCTTACAAACCAATGTGATAAGTTTGCAGAGGAATTTGACATGACGTTTAATAGTTGTAAATCGGTAGCGCTCTATGCGAATTGGTAGCAGATAAAATTTTTGGCGATTTCCGGCTGCGTCAGACATTTTAAGAGTGAATGGCGCCGAAATGGCTGGAGATGGACCTGGACAATCGGCGTATGACATTTTTTGCATAGAACGTACATTTTTAAGTATCTAAGTTTCGATCTCTTAAATTCAAGGAGTCTTCCGTACGGAGGCCTCACATTTAAGTACTCTTTCAAGATGCATTAATATCTTATTGCTGTAGGCCTACACTGATCACCAAAGTGACAGGACCGCTCCTATCGCGCGTCACGTGAAGTTTGCTCAAATTACTTGTTTTTCTCACGCAGAGTGTAATCAAACAACGTTCGTCGTTAGTTAATCAATTTAGTGTGACAAAATTACAAATTATTTGCATAAAACAGAAATTGTTTACATCGGCAGACGAAGAACGTCGCCACTTAAATGAAACGATACGCCAGTAAACAAAAATAGCCAATAATCGCATTTAACAAAAAAATCTTTAAAAAAAACTCAGATACAAAAAGATTGCCAGTTTTGGGCCCACTTTGTATAGCTAATTGTACACGGTGCTCGTGGGAAATGCGCTGCTCATATCTCTCTCTCTATTTTTTCAAGTCACTGCACCTGCACAATGTCCCACATGCAGCCACGCGCTCGGACTAAGTCTCCAACATGAGATGCTGCCGCAACCACGGCGCCATGCTGGCGAAATATTGGGAGAAAAGCAACAAATAATTTGAGCAAAGCTCATTAGACGCGCGACAGCCTCAGCAGTTCATATTCGCAGGTTGTCTTGACTCTATCCATTTTGACGCAATTCACTCTTGAAATCTACGCCGCAGCCACAAATTGAAAAAAAAACACTAAAACCCCTATTCCAGAAATTCAAGGTCATTCAAGGTCATCGATGTTTACACCAATAAAAACTTGTCACTATATTGCTTGTTATGATAAGCAGCATGTCTCTGCCGATCTGCAACCGTTTTCAAGTTACACGAGCCAATAGCGGTAAAACAACTACTTGTAGATTCTTAGAAATGTACGTTCTATGCTAAAAAATGTCATGCGCAAAATGTCCAGGTCTATCTTTAGCCATTTCGGCGCAATTCACTCTTAAAATGTGCGTCGCAGCCAAAAATCGCAGAAAAAATTCATTAAAAACCCCTTTTTTGAGGGTTCAAAATCATTCAAGGTCATCGACGTTAACAGCAATAAAAAGCTTGTCACCAGTGCTTGTTATGATAAGCAGCAAGTCTGTGCCTATCTGCAACCGTGTTCACGCTACACGAGATAATTCCAGTAAAATAACCACTTTTTAGGGGGTAGCTGTCTTTGACGCCCGCCTGCGCCGGCCTCCTTGAACTTAGGGGGTCGGGACTTAAACTGCTAAAATTTACGTTGAATGCTGAAAATTTCATACGCAGGTTGTCTTGGTCTATCTCCAGCCATTTAGTCGCAATTCAGTGTTGAAATGTGCGCTGCGTCCAAAAATTGCAAAAAATTCACTAAAAACCTCTTTTTGAGGCGTTCAGGGTCGTTCAAGGTCATCGATGTTGATAAATCCAAAAAGCCTGTCACCAGTACTTGTTATGATAAGCCGCATGTATGTACCTATCTGCAACCATTTTCACATTATTCGAGCCAATAACGGCAAAATGACGTCATTTTAAGGGGGTACCCCTCTTTGACGCCCTCGTTCGAGGAGAACCCCTGAACCCAGTGGCACGAAATTTTGTCGCGATAAACTAAACACCTTGGGGCAGCCCACAGTGAAAATATCGTGATCCTAGCTTGCACCGTTTTGATACAGATCACGAGTGTGACAGACGGACGGACGATGGACGGACAGACAGACAGACGCCCAGACGATGGCAAAGACGCGCGAAGCATTCTGCTGTCGCGCGTAAAAATGTATCAAAAAAGCAATTTACATGGCTTAAATTGGCCCCGCACATCGAAAAAAAATAACCAAAAACGGCACATAAAATGCAATAACTAAAAAACAGCCATTAATATGTCAACTACTGCAAAATAAAAGTCGAAATCACAAAGTATATAAAATTTAATTATTCTTCGATTAATACCTATTTACATAATAAAAATGCAAAATACCCCCTAAGCGAAAATTTGTAAAAAAGTTTTTTTCGCACAAAATACTTCTTTCGTATTCTGTAAATATTTGGGGGAGGGAGCGCCCTCCTGTCCTGGAGTACCAGAGCGTTGCAGTAGTCACGTCAGCAGTCGGCCGGGAGACTTGACAAATGACGTCATCGACGACGATAACCGATGACGTCACAATAACGTCACAACGGCGCGACCGGAAGTCAGCGTGGAGTGGGCTGCAGCGGCAAAGCAATCAATTGCAGCACCAGCTAGGAACGTATTGGCCTCACGTCTTGGAGTCCGAGTTGTAAGATTAATGATCATCTCGCCATTCGTAGAAGAAACAGACGTCTTGCCAGAAATCGATTCGAGGCTGTGACAGGCCGCTACTTACTTACTATTTAACTGTATATTGTAATAAGCTGTATAATATCGTATTCTGCGTTCGACAGATGCCAGACTGTTTTTCGAAAAGCTTTTATTTGCTATATAGGTCTAATGGCCGAAAAAAATGAAGACTTCGCAGACAGCCAAGTTTTTTTGACGAGGGTTAAACCCAGTTGAAACATTTTATGTTTGCCGTCAAAGTAGGTGTGCCATTTTGGAGGACGCTAAGCATGAATGGGTTGGACAGATAAAATTACGCGACAACATTAGGTCTATTTCCTAGCTTGCCATCCGATGTACAAAACAGATGGTTGCTACATGTATACACAAAAAATGGCTGGCAACTCGAGGGAGGTCTCGTGTGTGCGACTGCACGCTCTTTCGTTGTCGCGAACCGAAGCCTCAGGAAAATAACGGGCTTGGTCAGGCCCAGACCGTAATGGTCTCGACGTTTTCGGTAGCTCGATTGACACTACTGCGACTTTCTGTGTACAAATTCGGGATCTGCACTCTGTTTGTAAAATAAAGATAAGTATTATACAGTCGGTAGATCTGACCTGGCGTCGGTACGGAGCAGTTGTTAAGTTCGCCGACCCAGCGCGACTCAATACAAGTCAGGAAGAACGTCTCACCGGTTGCTAAGCAACGTACGCTCGTCGTATCACCATGGCGACGGACCAGTGCATGCAGCAGCATACCGTCCAGGTTCTTACAGCCGTACACTGCAGCCATAGAACACAGTAACACGCGTAGGCCTATATATGCTACCACTGGTGACCTACCTGTCCTTTCATCTTTCGCCGCTAACCCTTCAATACGTCTCTCAAGGATGTCGTGTTGTGCATTGCATGATTCCGTTCATTCGTCTTAGTCAGTGTCGACATATTGCGCAGCCGTTCCCTATAGGGCCTAGAGCTGTGCAACCACAAACCTGACCTTTGACCTTTTCCGTTGACCTTTAAAACCAAAAATTGGCACATCGGTTACTTTTACCCTGGGAAACGTTTGCACCACGTTTGGTATTTCTACTCATCTTAGTTTTCATCTTAGTTTTCGACGTCGGAGTCCGTATGGGACTGACGTAATTTTGTGCACGGGCGGAAAGACAGAAAACAGTAAGACCACAACTGTCTCAATAGACCTACGTACCTGTACTCTTGTGCCGAGACATGTCTTTTGAGCTATACATATAGTCGCTACAAGCGGTCCACAAACCTCTTTACTGTCATATTAGAACGTTTCCAGTAAAATGCATTATAAGGGCAAAAGTGAGACAATGTATAAAAATGAATCACCAGATTTTAACCTAAGCTCCATGTTTTTTTTCGGGCAGCAAGCGACTGCGCAAAGTTTTATCGAAATCGAAAAATTCCGCAATGCGACCGCGGTAGCTCGACGACAGACAGTCAGACGCAAAACTTGATGCAAATACTCGTAACAAAAGTAACCTGTGTATTTGATGAGGAAGCTGGCGGCAGCTGCAGCCAATGCACTGGTCTGAGCGGCTGATACAGCAGCTGCGTTCCTGCTGTGTCCGTCACGGGGAGACCCAACATCAGCGGCGAACGTCTGCACGAACAGCCGCAGGACAGGCCCGTCAGACGTACAGCACGGTGTCTCGCCTTATCCCACTTTGTTTGCGTTTACGGTTAAGACTAGGGTTAGGGATAAAGTCAAAGATTATAGGGTTTAGGGTTAGAATCACGGATTAGGCGCAACGAGCGTACTCGAACCAGACAGGTCCGTCGGACGTGTAGACTCGCTTCTGGCGCGTCGCGGCGTCACGTCCGCTGCACAGAGGTATCGCCGTCGTCCGGTTACCGTCCAACACGATTCCGGCAAGATATAGTTCACTATAATATGTTTACAACAGCACCATCTACATCCACTCGTACGACCACCACTATATCAACACCGAAAACGACATCTAACTCTAACCCTAACCTTAACCACGTGGTGAACCCTCGCTGTGGCGGTCCTTAGTTACCGTCCAACACAACCAGCCCCGTGCCGACAGGACAGCCGGAGCGACGCGTAATCTGGTCGGCAGGTGTCACTGCGGCGCCGGCGAAGTTGAAGAGCGTCAAATTGACACGACGACCAGCGGGTGCTCTCACCACCCACGGACAGTCAACCGTACCTACGTCGTCCTCGTGCCCCAATGCGTAAGTATAGCACAGGTAGCCTACTCAAGATTTTGAAAATGATGATTACGGCGCATTTTAAACTACGTTGAACCTCACTCTGATGATGACAATAATGACTGGTGCAGTAGAATCAAACGAATAGACAATCTGCTATAGCCTAACTACATGGATCTCATATCATATGAGATCATCTTGTAAAGTTGATAATGCCCCCATAACATTAGGTGTGTTAAACCACTTTCCGTTCCTTTAGCATTATTACAGACGAAAGGCTTGACAGTCAACCGTACCTACGTGGTTCTGGTTGACTGTCAGACCTGCCAGGAAGCCGATCTGCTGCCGCGTCTCATGTCCGACTGAAGGATCGCAAGCAGCTGATTTGCCAACTCGGTCCACCGCTTCCGCTATACAACCAATATATAGGTTCAAATCAGACAATGAATCAATTAAAACGCGTTTATATCAACGGAACTGGTGGAGTCTATCGCCAATTTTTCCATTTAGTCAAACCACACTTGACTTGCACAGCTAGGATACTGTTTTCACATTTTTGGCTGCAGTCGTGCGTCAAACGTGCGATCGGTGACAAGCACGTGCAATTTAACGTTAAACTGTACTACTTCATAATGACACGAGCGAGAAGAGAAATGAAATAACGGTCCTGTACCTCTGACGCAGAGATAGCTCGCCTCGAGATATGGCATCAGTTCCTTGGGACATGGGTGAATGCCGTGCAGAGTAGCGTCAGGAATCACTACGAAACAGCTTCACAATGAGTGAATAAATAAATAAACTGATAATCAAATAGCTTAATAAATAAATAAATGGTTAAATATATGTGAAATATATGAACAAAGGAACAAACATAAAAATGAATAGATGAATAAATAAACGAATGAGTGAATGAATAAATATAAAAGCATATTTAGTTGAATGGATTAAGAATTTGCAAACGAAGGCAAGAACGAATAAACGAACGAAAGAGTGAACGATTGAGCAAGTGAACGAACGAACGAACGAAGAGATGACTGAATAAATGAATGAATGAATGAATGAATGAATGAATGAATGAATGAATGAATAGGTTAGTTAGCCTAAACAACAAACTTATGAACGAATAAAGAAATTGCTAAATAAATCAGAGTAAATGAATGGATGAATGAACGTATGACTATAAGAATGCGGGGCGGGCAGAGTGGCGTCAGGGATCATCATCTGACAGGAACGTCGTCCGGAGCACTTGCGGTCAAGATGAGCCAGCACGTCTGCCGCACAGCCGACACTGCCGTGATCTTCACGCATACACCGCCCAAACCTGACCAACCGCAACAGCATCAATATCAGTGTGCCAGTCTGTCCCGGGACATAGCATTAACGTCCCAGTCACTCCCAACCTTCCGCCAACGTCTCAAAACCTGGCTCTTCAGCAAAATTATACCTGGACATTTTCGTGTAACTAAACAATTTACCGCTATTTTAGCTTTTAGTCCATTTTAGCCTCTACTCCATCCCCTGTGCCACGGATTCGGCGAGTTTCCCGTCGACACTGTAAACTATACAAATTTACTTACTTACTGACGTACAGGGCACTTGTGTAGATAAATAAACAACAAAACATTAATTTTGAAGCAAAATACGAAGCGGAAAAGACAGAAAGTAGCAAAAAGCATGCACATCAGTCATGCATGCATTTATCCACTCTGAGAATTTGTGATTGTTATAAATTTATCGAAAACGAAAAAACGAACCTGATGCGTCCGTAGCGAGCTGACGTCATGAGAACGACTTCATCTCGACCTGGACACGACGCGTTGAAGTTCTCCCATTGACAGTATTCACGACCAGCTTCTAACACAAACACATGCAAGGCAACAAAATAATAAAAAGCTTCACGTCGATCGAGCAATCTAGCAACTTCGAACACGTACCTAAAATGTAAAGTTCTTCCCGTGATCTCTGTTTTCTTATCCCTCAGCCAGACTCAGGCAGTATACACTGCCAGACCGCAAATACGGGGCTAGTGCATCGCGCGGTGTGCCTGTTTACGTCCCAGCTTTCGCTATATATAGTACTCATTATGCCTGACCGCACAAGGATGGCCAGGCTGAGTTGACATGCAGGAGTGGCTGGTTGCATACCGAGATGGTTTACTTGCATAGGGTCGTCCAAAAGTGGCATGGTGCTGATGCAACCAAAAGCGTTATCAACTACGGCAAACCGAAAACGATTAATTACTTAGCCTTCATCATGTTGCTGTGTGAAGATGGACCATGTTAAACCCTGAGTTACAGGCTACGTGCTCAACCGGTAGGTAGAAAAAATGTCCCATCAGTGGTCCAAACTTGTCCACCTATTTTTTCAGTAAATGCAAACCGCAATCACGCAATAGCATCATAATATCATAAAGTAATTTCAGCCGATATTACTTTTATCTAGTTTGTTTCGCCACTGCCCTATCACAAGATTCTCTAAAAGAGCTGTGATTATACGTAATATATTCGTCTTTATTGCGGCAACTTTTAGCGATATCTGTATCTGAATTTGCAAAAGTCTCAACTTGTTGTCTTGGTTTCAGTGAGTGCATGACTAAAGTTAGGCATAAAGAAACATCTAAGGGCCCTACGACGCCGCAGAGTGAGCGCAATGCATTGTCGAGTGTTCGCGATTGAACACGATGTTTTTGATGCGAAGCGCTGTACGCAATGTCTTAACCCACGCAACTCGCGACTGACTCAATTTGCTTTGTAAGCTCAGCAGTCTGCTCGACCACTGTACGATGAACCAGGGACTGAACGTCTCTTAATCTGTTAAGGTGCGTTTAGAGCGCGCGAAATAAGATGAACTGTACTAAAACGAATGAACTGAACCACAACAGACCTACGACGTGCATGCATTTTAGTTCAGTTCAGTTTATTATGTGATTTCATGTTTTTTTTAAAAAAAATTTACTCCTCGCGCGCTACGTTCCTAACGTAGCGAAGAGGAGTATATAAAATCAGCGTAATATTGAGGACCGACTGACCGACCGACGTCCGATCAACGACTGACCTCCTGGAAGAGCCTTCCTAGAAGAATTCAAACGGCCTTATCTCCATAACGGTGCTAGATAGACGCATAGTCACTATAGACAACCCATAGAAAGTCGACCCCAGGAGTCGAATGGTCACGTGACCGATAACGTCACGTGACCCCAAAAGGTCAAACTCGTGACCTCATTATCTTTGAGGCGCCATAACGGTGCCAGATAGACGCATGGTCACTATGAACAACCGATAGGAAGTCGACCCGCGAGAGTCGAACGGTCACGTGACCAATGACGTCATTTGCGGTGTGAAAAAAACTAAAAAGCAGTTAAAAGGATACAAGAGAAAATAATGCGCGCGAGAAGTACATTACATTGGTCACAATCTAAAATATTTTTGTAGTTTATTATTTTATGTCGCTTGAAACACCCCTTTGCAGTGGCGACGTGGCAAGAAGAGAAAGTTAGGAGCAATCGAACCCCAATTTTAACCTGTGAGAATATTTTCTCTTGGTCGGAACAATTTGTTTTAAAAATACAAAAATTTGAGCTGAAATCCCGCAGTTTGAAGCAGTAAAGATGCACAATTTAAACACCTAAGCATTCGTAGTCTTCTCTGACATAAATTTGCGGCTGTCTGTCGGCAAACTGCAACCTTTTGCGGTTTTCTCCACGTACCACTCTGTCTACTTTCTTAACCCACGACGTATGTGCGCTGACTGTTCTTGATCAGTTACGACGAACTTTGATGTTATTGGTGAGCAAAAGTGTTTTAACTTTTTGCTGAAAATTATTATTTTGGCAATTTATTGTGAAGAATTTTAGTTACTATGCCACCGTTCCGGTAAACCGCATTTCGGGTTTTGTTTTGCTGTCCGTCAGTCCGTCCCACTCCATGTTCCGTAAGGCCTTTAATTCCAAAACGAAAAAAAACGCAAAAGCAAAATTTACCAGAACGTTTTCCAAGGCAAGCGCAAAAATGTGCAATTTTTTAAACTTTAAAAAGTCAAAGAGTAACGGATACCAGTGAAACGTCACAAATCTCCTAAAGTAACACCCATCTCTTCACTTCCGCATGTCGTACCCCCTCGTACCAGAAATGTGTTCGAGGCTATCATTTTCAAGGTTAAGGCCAAGCACAAAGCACATTCGAACGTTACAAGTGACCAGAGGCCAAAGCATCCAGGCCAAGGCTGCTTAAAGCCACCATTTTTGTGCTCAGGCTTTTTTCGATCGAGGTTGAGAATAGTCCTCGGGGAAACCATCCCTGTTTCTTACTGCCGTCGACATAGCTACAGTTCCCCGCTTTGTCCCGGCGTATTGAGCACACAGTGTAGGCTACAGTGAACGGTGAGAGTATTTTCATCTGTCTGTGGGATTCCAATGATACGTGAGCAGCATTCGTGCCTATTGACCGCGAGCAACCGACCCGTGCACTGGATTCAGCGACTGTGACGTCTGCATATTGACGACAAAATGACAAATCATCGTATATCGTAGTATGACTTTATGTAGGCTTGGTCATTTAATTGTATTTTATTCAAGGGTATTTTATTGTTATAGACTGTTCAGCTCCGCTGTAAGTTGACACTGTTAGACATTATCATTATTAGTCCGCCCGAAAACGATAGTTTTCGGAAGGACTTCTGTTTTGCTGTGGTTTTTTTCTTTTTTTCCCCTCGCGTAATCTCCGAGCTCCGTGGGCCGATCGCCGCGAAATTTTGCACGATGCTCCTAAGGATGTTCAATTTTATAATCCCGGTCCAAAATTTTTGGGGAGCCTCCCCAAAAATTTTTAGGGGCCAAAAACATGCAAAATTTGGCCCGATTTCGGTCGACTTCGAAGTTTGGCGGCGAATATCTCCGGAACGGATGAAGATATTCAAAATCGGTGAGTTACTCG
>Ga0056128_1004898_pt1 | contig 16802 bp, 7 predicted proteins | sample WorMetLIZISLAND2_FD_71113 | JGI IMG/M metagenome (GOLD analysis project Ga0056128, IMG submission 71113) | Marine gutless worms symbiont microbial communities from Max Planck institute for Marine Microbiology, Germany - Olavius geniculatus... ... | reverse complement strand
TTTCGTGTTGAGAATGAAACGACCTTGATTTCTGCAAAAAATCGTGTAAATCTAAGCAGTATTTCTGAAGTTAGAAGCTATATAACAGAGTGGCCTCGTTTTTTTGGGCCACCCTGTATATGTAATAGATAGCGGGACGTGTAAACAGTGTTTGAATTGGGAAAAATTAGCTGGGGGTTGAACTTTTCGACGGTCGGAGCCTGACCAAATTTGTGATGTAAACTGTGTGTATATAGTATACAGCTGACCTCCCAGAACATAATTTGACAATGTGTTAGGGGTTGGAAAAACAGTTGGGAATTCAACCCCTCAACCCCTCCCCCGGCTATTCAAACACTGCGAGTAATACCCCGTTTACACGATCCAGCAAACGTCCAGCAAACTTCCAGCAAATGTATTCAAAATACACGTGCCAATTGCTCGACGTTTGCTGGATCGCGTAAATGGGGTATACCATGGTAAAGCTGATGTGGCCCGTTGTAACAAGTTACACGTGAGTTGGTGACAATAAACGTGTGTAGGCCTAAGCCTACTGTTAGGCGCCTGGTCGAGGCTGCAGAGTTCATACTATCTATCACCCTCACGCTGTGTGGCCCGCCAGGCTGGATATATGGCGCCGCAAGCGCACGTGCAAACACTATGTAAGGTCAGCATCTGTTGCACACACCACACCACACAGCCAGCCAGGAGCGTCTTGCGTCATTCCAAACAAAGACCTCGACGCTGACTTCCGTTCCAGGTGGCTGGCTAGCAGGCCCTTTTACGTCAGAGCCCAGATCTTGTCTGAGCTCACATCGCTTCCTCTTTCCACCACAGAAGGCTACAGAGTACAGACTAAAGCCCGATTTAATTTTTTTGCCGCACGCATACAGATAACGCACGCCTCAATGGCAGAACTCAGATAACGACAGCCGGCAATATTTCCGGGCGCCAATAACTGCGAAACGGCACGACGCGCGGCGGCAAAATTTGGCACGCAGACCCGTGTCGTATTTGGCCGAGACTTGGGCTAGGTCAGATGTTGCTAGCTGAGAGATCGTCCGTTTGAGAAAATTATATTTTTGGCAAAATTTGCTGCTGCGGCAAGCAGGCCACAGGCCTGATCCAGATCCGCAGATAATTCATAGCTCTGCCACTGTCTTCTCCGGTAGCGGTAAATACAAACCCATGCACTCACTGCAGACAGAAGACATAAATATTTGCGATTCTTGCCATCATTATCTCTGATATAGTTTGAAAACATGAATCTCTGGAAAATAACGGAGTAGAATGTAGGTCTTTCTGGTCAGTGGCGGATTCGAAGGGAGCGGTGCCCCCCCCTATTGACTGGATGCACTTTAAAACAAGTGCAAATTTTGCACGAAAATGCATTATTTTTGGCAAAAAAATTTCAAAAGTTTTCTGAGGGCACAGCCCCTCCCCTGACTTCACCTCCTACACATCCGCCCTTATTCCAAATTTCTGGATCTGCCACTGTTTCTGGTCAATACAACACGCTGTATCGCAGCAATCTGCAGTAATACCATCAACACGGATGTTAATCCACACCCAGCCTAAAATATGCCTATATCAGTAACATAAAACGACCGCCCGCAAAGATCGGCCGCCGTCTTTGCATTCCATTCAGTTACCGACCCCCCAGCAACGTGATATGACCGATCGACAAATGTCTCACCTAATGTCAGATTAATACATTAATTAACTACGTTATATCTCGTTATATCCAACCGTTCTCTTATTCTGCCAATTTAGATTTAGGTACTTGACGCTCCGCACTATACCACACTTTCCTCGCTCATTTACTGGGTTCTACACCTACTGCAACTAATTCGTCATTGCGACCCAGATTTATCGGTTAGCAATTTATTGTCAACTAACGTTCCCCTCGCTGGCGTGACGTTGCTATAACAGGGCAGATGACCTGTACTATACAACGTCCTGTTCCAACAATTTCCAATAGTTTAAAAACTTGACTAGTCAGAAAAATTAGACGCTTAAAATAATACACAGAAAGAAAAGCAGACGAATCAAAGAGTTTAAAACGGGTATGTTTTACGCAATACATGTACAGGGTACTGAATAGACTTAAGCGGAACAGAAGTGCACACTGCACAAAAGTCAAAAACGTGGTGGAACTCCGGGCAAATGATTAGAAGCGGAGCTGCTATAAGCCTGGCCACTGGAATGATGGAGTGAAAACGTTATGACTTATGTGACGGCTGTTGCACTAATGAGATAAACAGCAGAACTTACAGTCTGCTGAGTGGCGCCCCCTGTCGTCTGTTGCGAGGAGTCGTAGACGTGGTCAAACGTGAAAGACTTGACTCGGACTCGGCTGTCTGCCAGTGTAGGCTCGCCACCGCACTGCAAGTTCTCCAGCTGTCCAATCAACACAACGTCCAAGGTAATCTCGGTGCTAATCCTAAAGGTTAAAGGATTAAAGAGTGCTCGTCCTCGTCATACGAAACCCATCTAGAGATACCGACATTATGATATGAGATCACACAGTGTTACTGTGTTACAGACCGGTACGACCGATCAAGGTCATCCAAGGTCGTTGATTTCGGTAGCAATCGAAATGGCATACGGGATTTCCTATCAGTGATTAATAGTAAACTTGGCTTCGTCTCGCATCGTTTCTGAGAAGAAACAGCGATTTATTGGTTAAGAATCGTCAATTTTCTCTATACCCACTTCATAGCTGACGCTCTGAACCGGGGTGGCCGTCTTCCAGTTTCCGGAAAAGCTTTACGGATTCTAAAAGAAGAGTCTTTCGCAATTCGCAGAGCTGAAAGTATAAAGATTTTGTGATCCTAGCTTGCGTCGTTTTGATATAATAGCGGGTTATTACAGACGGAAGAACAGACGGAAGGACAGACGGACGGACGCCTCTACGACAGTTAAGACAGAGAATCTGCATAGCAAGCTATGCTGACGCCTTGTAAAGATGTTTATTCTACTAAAAATTGCAATATTTTGACTGATAGGCAGCCACACACAGTTGGCAGTCATGCAGACTTTGTACGGAGCCACTGAACTGAAAAAAACGAAACTGCTGAAAGTCGACCATGGACCATAGTGCTCCGTATACAAACAGAAGCTGGGGAACGGCGATGCATTGAGGCCAGCCACTTGCACGTGACAGAAGCTGATAACAGTACATAATATGATGAATCATTCTATGTACAGTACAGTTTCTACGACATTGAAAACAGCTGCCACACAAAACAAATAGCATACGACATTAGTAAGCAGAAAAGTAAGTAAGTAAAACGTAATAGTGCATAAAGGTACATACACAGCGACACAAATGATATGAAATGAAAGCCGCGCGCTGCCGGCTTTCATTTTATTTCACTCCTGTCGCTCTCTATGCACCTTAACGTTAAAATAATCTTTAATGCTTGTGATATAACAATTACGTAAATATACGAACCCGGACATTGTGGACTTGAATACAACTGTCTGAGCACACGTCCACCGCAGGCCTGCCATCATCACGTTCTCTGCAATTTACACAGCATCATAATTATTATCTCTGCCAATGTGAACGTAGTGAACATTGGAGGAGAATAAGAGACTGGTCGTTCTGTCCGTCGTTCTGTGTGCGTGTGTGTGTACACGATGACTCATCATCATCTCCACAAGCAGACATCAGGACCGGCAAGACGTCCTGATGTCTGCACACCTTATTATCTGTTGTTGTAGGTGTAAATGTAGTACCGGTAGTATTTTGTTGTTGTAATGTTTAAATTACTTCACTTGGCGGAGATATGCACTCTTACGAGCGCCTTCTAGTTATTAAATAACAACTTCGCTACACATATATGCACAGCCAAGCAGCACACCAGAGATTTGCAATTTTTCCGACTCAATAGAAATGGGAGCTAAAAATTTTAATCTTGCCCCTAATTGCCCCAAAAATGTAGCATTTTCAGCACCAAATTTTGTATTTTTGGATGAACATTTTCCGACAAGAAGAAAATTTCCGGACAGGCGAAAAATTAGGGGGGAAAGATTTGCCTCCCCTGACCCCTGACCCTCTGCTTTATTTGACTGACCTCCAATGGCGTACGGACGCCACTTAGCACGTATTTTAAGTGCAAATACGACGTGGCTGGGCACTGCGGCAGACAGCCCAATCTCCATCCAATGCACGCATCATTGCGGCATATAATAGGCCGCCGGCCTGAGCACGTGCTGTGGAGATATAATGCAATACAGGTAGACTGGAGGAGCGGAAGAGGTCAGGATTCAGCTGCAAACATGTGTGCCATCCATCAATAACAACAGTCGCCAAACGCAGCTTTCCGCCACAACGTGATGCCGACAGTACAGCATTCAGCAGCCACGCGTGAAAATTAACGCACGATGGTGACAAATGGAAGAAGTATATAATAGAGCTATATACGCCCGGGTAACCATAACAGCAAAATGAGTAGGCTACGTATATAGCACAAATAGTGGTTGAAAATAATTACCTATACCGCCGTTTTTTTTCTATCAATGACCCTTAGGGCTTTAGCAGAAGTTCATACACTTGACGACGGCCTACTGAGTACAGGCAATGTCGAGCCACGTTTCGCCGGCTCGAGAAAAAACAAGAAAGCCCAGCTGTCGCTAGGAAATACGCGCTACAGAGTACAGCCTATACAGTTCCTGTTGCAGTACTGACCTTCGAGGTCATCCAAGGTCAATGATTTTCATCTCATCAGAAAGGACTTATGCGATTTCAGATGAGATAAAACAATCATTGTAGCGCGTCAAAAAGTCGCACCGCAATACCATTGACCATGTGCTCAGTGTCTGTGTCAAGCGGAAACGCGAAAAATTATTACAGAATAACCACTAATTAATATCTCCCACTGAGAGCGTATTAAGCTGAAGACTCCAACACACGTGAGGAGTCCATTTATTACAGATACCCAGGAGAATGGCACACGCCGGCATTGACAGCTGTTGCCATTCAGCCGCGTCACAGTAAGCCTATCGATTTACGATTAATGTGTCGAACGACAGCTTCAAATGCGCCACGATTACTCCTGGGACATGCACAATTAACTTCACGGTATCGGATTCTACTGCATATTGAACTTCAAGCATTCGAATTTTGCACGCAGAGCTAAATTTAATCGAATTTTCAGCATGGCACATTACGTCAACTGTCCGCGCTCACAGACCAATAACTAAACCACGCTGAACAACTGGAAGTTGATTTTAATCGTTCTTATTATCATTCCCTGCAGTGCAAGTTAAATAAACAGACCGGCGCAACAGAACAAGTCTGAAAGTCTGGAAAAGGCATCATCCTAACGAGCAACAGACACAAAAGACGGAAAGAGTAGAGGGCCACAATGTGCGCAGGCCGTTGTTCTCAAAAAACACCATTGCGGATGCGAAACTGGCCGACTGGACAACGCTGCAAGCGTTGGCTGCTGGCAGCATGCACGAGGCGGTGGTTGCAAATTACAAGCCATTAGGTCGATTAGCCGCCAGCTGGCCACGCAATTACACACTGCAGATATACGGTAACTTCAACGCTCATCCGCCCGCCCGCCCGCATCGACAATGCTCACATAGACTACAACTGCCAAAATATGTTGGGCCGAAATATGGTGAACATGCGGCCGTCCGCTAGACCTTTTGTGTTGCAAATTGACACCCCCCTAACCACTGCCCTGGAGAACCTTCATACCAATTTTAATTTCTCCACGTCTTTTCGTTTTTAAGCTAGAAGCCCTTACGTAACAGACGGACACGCAGACACACGGACGGACGAGGCCCGTATTGCGGCCTAGTAGGAAAACGGCCACACAACAACCAAACTGTAGACTACAGAGAATATCCAAGGGTTTCCGACTGGACTGCACAGCTGCATGACGATGCGTCAGATGTTTTTGCAACTTGATACCTTATTACGAAATGACCAATACACTGCTATCTAATCTACAAGAGAGCTGCCGCTTCCTGTCTATCCAACTAGCACAACCCACGTCAGTGAGTAAACCTCAGAAGAAAACCTGCAGTCGTCGCAAAACGTCATGAAACCTGGCTGCATCAGAACACCTTAGCTAACGAAATTAGCAGTACAACAATGTTCACAGAAACGGTTGTGATATTTTTGATCCATTCCACGGCGCAACGAATGACAATCGAAGTTGACGACTGGCTGAATAATCGCTTGACACGAGATATGCACCATAAATAGTGAATAATGCTCCCGAGACCGTTAGCGAGTGGATTGCCCTGTGCTGCAGTGCAAAAGGCTTACTGGCATTACCGTTAATGCAAAACTGAACAGTCATAAAACGGCATATATCGGCGACGAGGTCACGTTTGGAACATGACTGAGGCACTGTATTAATTGTATTAATTTTGACCAAGTGACACAACAACAACATATGGCAGATGTGACCCTGTTCGGTAAAAATGTGGGGCACTCACAAAAACTGTTCCGATCTCGTATTCGGACTGCTGCCTATACAGACACCTCAGGCCAGAGAACGATGAACTTGCGACGATGTCTGACCTGGAACCCCTGTTTGCCCCAACATTCTCAACGATGGTGAACAAGGACACCACTATATATTTAACATTTTATTATATTACTATTTGACCCCACAACTATAGTTAACTACTGTCGAAATATTGAAAAGTAATAAACAGCAAAAGACTTCTTTCTCAAGACCGAGACTTTGTTTTCTTATCGTCCAGCTGCCTCGAGACAAAGACTTTGGTCCCGAAGATTACATGACTGAATCGCGGCTTCAACAAAAGGCGGACACCGGCACGCAATCAACAGAACCACCAATGTACAATTGCCATACAAAAATCGTTTGATATCGTTACAGTTGCATACACTTAAATACAGAAGATTGCGTGGTGACACGATTGAGGTTTTTAAGATGGTGAATGATATTTATGACGAAAAAGTCGCACCTACATCACACTTCAATAAGACTTCAGTAACTGAAAGGTAACAAATTTAAATTGCATAACCAAACATTTATTCACAATTTCAGAAAACATTTTTTCTCAGCACGTATTGTGGATATCTGGAATAGCTTACCTAATTGGGTAGTTGACGTACAGTCTGTTGATTTATTTAAGGTGTGGCTTGATAGATTTTGGGCACAACAAGAAGTTATGTATGATTGGACTGCTGAATTAGCCGGCACTGGAGATAGATCAGAGTATGTCGAAAAAAAGATTAGATTATTAGTATAATTTAATATATCGTGATACGGATATAGAGGGACTTTTAGTTCTTGCATCCGTTTATCTACATTACTGATTACTGAATGTAATAGCACAAGTTACCTCAGGCTTAAAGGTCGTATTCTGATAGCGACGGTCACTTTCGACATGCCTGCTGTAGTGAACGACGTCACAATCCGACCCACAAACGACACTCCTACGCCTTTGCCATTCCGTAACAGCGATCACATGACAGATATATCCTCTTCTTAACCGATCGAGAAAGCAATATTAACTGCGACACGCGTGCTCATATCACTCACTCGCGTTACATGCAGCGCTAACTGCTGCTGATAACATAAACATGCTACTGCTGCTGCAAAGCTATACGTACGACGAAGTGCGCGGCGCCTGCAGCCTGCTTGGCTATGGCCGAGCAACCGCAGCCAACTTCTCGTGACTCCTCCTCTCATGAATATGTATCACTGAATGACGTCTTGGGTGAGTGGGTGGTATTGCGTCACCCCGTGTACGGACGTCTTGGGTGGTCAGCTAAGTGGCGGATTTAGGGGGAAAGGGGCGGCCGCCCCCCCTATTGACTGGATGTATAAATTTATAAAAAAAAATTGGAGAGGCGGCACAGCGACGCCAGTGATTGGCTGAAAACCCGAGCAACTTATTTGCACATTTTATAAACGTTTTTGACTTCGTTGGCTCGAGCTTATTTTAAAACTCAGTTTTTCGGTGTTCCGAAATTCAATTACACACCCACACGCAAACATCAGAGAAAAAACCTTGCTAACATTTCAAGACTGTTGCATGGTTTCGCAGTAATGCATCGCATTATACAGTAGGCACCGTCTAACGGCGTCGGTAATCTACGTGATTACGCTCACTACGTAAGCGTCAACCAGTGACCAATAAGCTCGCCCTGCTCGTCTATTAGTCAGTTCGTCTAAAACTAAATCGTGTCAGTTCAGTTCAGTTCAGTTACGTCGCTCTGTACTGACGCCGTCGGTGCCCCCACATCTGTCCTATCCCCCAAGACCCAATTGTCCGCACCCAAGGAACGATAGAAACCACCCAAACTCCGACTGCCCGACTACACCCTTTGTATACACCACAGCGGCCCGCACGTGAGCATGTAAACAAAGACATAAGCACGTCGGCATAAAGTCCGGTTTCCACCCCTAATGCAACGTACGCAAAGCACTTGTGAAGGCGCCGAAAAAACGCAACAACCGTAAAGGACACAGCTGACGCTAAGTGATGCAACTAAAAAGCCTAATGCAACGATGAATCATATGGAAGCGGTGTTTATTCTCGCGTTGCATTGACGGAAACTGGGCTTAAAGCACGTTTTATCCTAAGCGTTTTTGCGGCTATAGTATGCACTAGGCCTACTGGACGCTGTGGAAGTAGACTAGTTTTTACGCGCGACAGCACATAGTGCTAAGCGCGTACTAGCTATCGTAATTCTGTCCGTCCGTCCGTCCGTCTGTCTTGATGTCACGTCGTGGTACGGAACCAAGCCCAGGTAAAATAAACACACCGAGCTTTCAGCATAGAGTCTGTAGTTTCCACGTGAATGCAAAATTGAAAGAATTGTTAAAATCGATCCACATTAAAGTGATAAAGCTATAGTAAAACGTGCGACGCGCTGCAACGCTGCAGTCAATTTCAGCAAGTAGCCAACTATTCTAGCATTTAGGCCTATTTGCTGCGTTCGTTCGATGACGAAGAAGAGCGACTTAATAACGCAATTACTCGTCGTCGCGACGACGCTTTTACACACGACGACTGCCACCCACGTAAAGCTTTATCTACGACTAAAATGTCCCCTACGACCGTCGGGACATGGCTACGGACTCACTCCAGCATTTTCTCGCACAGAATGCTTGTGATGTTTTATTGGCCTAATCGTGTTTCGTATCAGCGGCGACTCTGCTTAACGCCGATTGTTCGGCTTGGTCTGTGGTCTTTTGCGTGCTGCACGCGTGAAGTGATTTCATCATTCGGCAGAGGGCGTCACAATGAAATCAGTTGCCGCGGCCGACTCTGTAGAACCGTGATATGGTGCTACTGAGTCTGGCTACTCGTTGAAATCTTGCACTAAACAGCTAGGCTACACTGTAAGCTAGAGCCTAAAACAGCGACTACCGCGAACCTTGGTTGTGTGACTGTCTGTATGATCTAGACTGCAGCAGAGGGCACAATAGCATCGCATGCAACATTCAAGGCACAGCAGCGAGTGGACCGAAATACGCATGAGTCCTGCATCACAGCGCCTATAGTTCTACTCCAGTCCACAAGCGTGGACGACTAGGCCTAAAGCGAGCGTTGGCCTATTAGTCAATCACAAAAAAACGTTTAAGAAATGGCCCAAAGGCCCCTATAATCCTGGGTGCATCCGTTTACTGGTGACTAAAGTATGATTACGAATACGATCAGTGGCGTAGGCGTAGGCCTATACAAGGGGGCTCAGAAGGCACAGACCCCCAATAGCCTATCTCCAATTGTTTTGGTTACAAATAGATATTGAAGACTTACGAAAATAATGAAAATTGTTGCCACCAGATCTCATATGCTAAGGCCATAATTGCACAAAATTCGATTTCGGCTGGGGCTCCGCCCCAAACCACGCTGACGAGCTAACAGCGTTCCCCAGCATGCTAACTCTCTGGGCGGTTCTACTTCTAGCGGCAAGAAAAAGGAGAGAAAATGATAATGAACGGGTAGGGAGAAAAGCAGAGGAGAGAAAAGGGAAACAATTAGTAGCCTAAGTATTTTGGTGCATGTTGTTCCTTCATATTAAATGTTTTGCAATTACAGAAATCTTAAGCTTTAAGCCTACTTCGAAATGGCGATGTGCACTATGAGTGAAAAAGTAGGTGCAATGTAATGTACCAGAAAGCAAACTAAATAATTAGTCAGTGTAACCTAACTTATTACATCCACGTGCACAGAAAAATGAAATTAAACGATTAGGCCCTAAGAAAGACTTGTCAGAATTAATAATTACCTGTAGCTTTTGTCGACGTACTTGAATTACGAAGTTTCTGTTGCATTAGTGCAAATTCCGAGTGGAGTAAGAGCTGGATGCGACGTCATTCATCAATTTTGACGTTATCTTATACTTCATCTTAACTGTTGCAGCAGCAACGCTACAATATAGGCCTAGAGCGAGCGCGTCGCAGAGCCAGCGCGCGCTGTAGGCCTATCTGCCCAATCTCTATAGCGTCGCAATGTATGCTACTACCATCGTTGTTAATGCGTCTATGATTAGCCATATAAGTTTTTACGCGCGAAAACAGCTACTGCTTTCAGCGCGTCTTAGCCATCGTAATTTTGTCCGTCCGTCTGTCCGTCTGTCTGTCACACGGGTGGATCAGTCAACAACAGTGCAATCTAGAATCATTAAATCTTCACCTTCGGCTGCTTGGAAGACTCTAGTTTTAGGAAACGTGAAGCTTTTCCATAAATTCAAAGGGGGTCACCTCGAACGAGGACCCTAAATGAAAGGGGGTGGGAAAAATTTGCGATTTTGGCCAATAACTAGCTGTAGGCCTATCTCAGTAACGGTGCGAGATAAGGCCTAGGTTACTAGTTAATCATTAATAGGAAATCGTATACTGGCTTTCGATTGACGCCGAATTCAATGACCTTGGATAACCTTGAACACCAAAATATCGGGTTTTATGGATTTTTGGCGATTTCGGGCTGCGACACAAGTTTGTATCATTCACAAGGAGGCGCCACGGTACTATCATTTTGTGCACTTTGGCATGACTGTAATAAAGGTGTTGTATTTTATCCCAAATTCCCACAAATCTAACTCAAACAGCGACAGATTTTTGTTGTACGATTTTGTATTGTGAGCGCAATAATTTATTATTTAGTACATTTCTGATGCACAGTATTTGGTGAAACGGTTTGCATATCTTACAGCGTAATTCGTGACATTTTGTTCGATGGTGCTGTCACATCGGAATCGGTTTACAACGCCCAGCACTAACTAACGCTGATTGATTGCATTGATTGAGTTGTTATATTTTTTACACGCAGAAGCAGCTACTGCTTTCATCGCGTCTTAGCCATCGCAATTCTGTCCGTCCGTCTGTCTCTCCGTCTGTCCGTCCGACCGTCACACGGGTGGAACGAGATAGGGCCTAGGTTAGATCTTTGCGCCACGCTACTATCGTTATGCGATCCAGATAGAAAATTTGGTATTTGCATATTAACTTAGCGCGAACACCTCAATTTTCAGCTTAACTACTGAACCGGAACTGCTATAGGCTTTCGCGCGTCTCGTGAGCATTAGCTCGAATTTCTTGTATAACATATTTTATTGCTTTTGTTAACAAAATGGAATATTATTACTGAATTGCACAATGATCGTCTGCATTTTCGATGCACACGATTTCGAAATGACTTTCTTTTATTTGCAGAGAGCATGTAATATTTTACACCAAGACAATGTGGCATTTTTGTGCACTCGACAACATAGCATAGGCTTGCCTAATGCCATAGATTTCTTGCTTTTGACTTAAGTTGCACGCAGTTATCAAAGTCAATGAAATCCATTTTTCTGGGTCATATAAAGCGCTTAAACTCCACTCACTATTTCGATTTTCACAAACTTGTGGGACTGTAGCAACGAGTCGTACCGTATAGCCTAAGCGTAGAACAAAGTAGGTGTACAGTATCTCGTAATGTCAGAATGTCGTACTTCTGTTGCTACATATTTGGTGGACTTTTTGTACAGCTTTTTATGCATGGATTTGCCTTAGAAACAGGATCGAAAGTCCGAAGTGAATCCACACGACAAGTGGCACGGTACACGTCCATATAGCTAATACAAATCGAAAGCTTACAGCAAACACACAGCATTTTAACAAATCAAGATGTTGTACAGCTCGTTCTACGACTTGCTGTCCATCAAATTCCCGACAAATCGAAGTAGTAGAGTTAAGGTTTATGGATTTGTGGTACAACTTGTTGTCGCACAACAATTAGTCCAAGTTAGTGGACTTCAAGCCATACTTTTGTTGTCTGTCGGAGGTCGGCCGGTCAACATGTTGTGCTGATGGACAAACGTCATTCGCTGACCGTCCACTGACCACTGACCACTGGTCACTGTACGTCCGTCCGTCCGTCCGTCCGTCCGTCCGTCCGTCCGTCTGTCTGTCCGTCTGTCTGTTGTCCAATGTTCCTGTCACTCAGCGGGGCGGTGGGTCGACTTATTAAAGTCGCGTCAGTGATCGCCGAGCAGCTCACCTCAGCTCGTTGTCAAGGCGTGTGGACGTGTATTCGGACCGGTCGATGTCAGACGAGACCTCGTGTCGTGTCCCTCTGTCTGATAGTGTGTATGTGACTCGTGGTCAATGCTGGCCGCTGGTCGTCTGCACCGTTGATTACCTGCCAATGCGCGCCAGCATCAACTTCACCCTATCAGCACCAGCACCAGCAGCAGCAGCAGCAGCAGCAGCAGTAGGCACAACGCATCGTCTGCTAAGACGCTGTGCTTCTGCTGCGACTTTTCTGGTCTGACGACGAGCTGCGAGCAAAGCGCCAGTATAGTCGACTGGAATTATGATACGAAGCTGTCCGGTGATGACTGAACTATAACGACTTGAATCGGCGCCGAAGCACAAAGTCGAATCTTTTCATTGAAGCCCACACGTCTTGTTGATCGCAATTCAAGTCATTAAACGCAGTCAGTCGATACTTGAGTACTGTCTGGTTTCGTGCCGCCGATCATTCCGAGATGTCAAGGTAAGTTATGACAATGACGCTGTTTATTTCTGCTTCGGCAACAAGGTATTTGAAATTGCAGTGTTCATGCTTTTTAAAGCAAAAAGATTAGAAGTAAAGGCGACGCTGATATTGTCATATCTTTGGGTTTTATTCGACGAATGTCCGACATGTTGCGAGGCTTCAAATTTAAATTGTTTATCTGCATTGATATGTAAACTGCTACAAAGTAGTCTATAAGCGGAAATTGGCAAAAAGTGAAATGCACTGTTGTTATACTGAACAACATTGACTTGACAAATCGCTATACAGCATAAGCTATTGTTTATATGTTTCATACCAATCAATGAATCTATCGGTGCATTTGTAAGACGCTCCTTATGAGGTGTTTACACGAACGAGCAAACATCGAGCAGTTAGCTCGACGTTCTGTGGTAATTAGCATGCTGATTAGAAGGGCGGGCGGGTTGTAGGCTAATCGGGGTAACCGGACATTTCGGACCTAAGACACTTCGGACCTAACTTTTATGTCCGAAGTGTCTTAGGTCCGAACTGTCTTAGGTCTGAAGTGTCCGGACACTTCGGACCTAAGTACGAGACACTTCGGACCTATTTTTCGGTATATATTTTTCTGTTACTAGCAACACGTTTTGGAGAATAACGGCTGTATAGGGTAACTCCCGAAAGTAGAACACTTAAGAAACTATGCGTCTTTTTTCTAATAAAGGTCACAATTAGAAGTTATGTTGCATTGTCACTCACTGACAATAGGTATGTGTTACAAAAGTATGGTGTCGAGAGTAAATAATCTGCTAGTTAATTACGACCAATTACTAAAAAAACTTCAAGCTACTAATTTAGCTAGCCTAGGCCTACATTTGAGCCAGGGGGCGGGGTTCCAATAAGCTTGCTTGAGCCAGCTCGATATTTGCTCGACGTTTGCTCGATGTCTGCTCGATGTTTCCGTTTACACGATTGAGCAAACATCGAGCAAATGTCAAGCAAATGTATTCAAAATACACGTGCTAATTGCTCGACGTCTGCTCGACGTTTGCTCGATGTTTGCTTGATCGTGTAAACACCCTATTAGAGTCGGCATAGGCGCCTGTTACGAGTAGGCACGATCAAAAAGCAACGGCTTGAGGCTGAATTTGAAGGAGTGTTCACTGATGTCACAATTTTCATGTATCGTACTCTTGGCAATCACTGCACATGATGTCAAAAACATTACAGCAACTTTTTTGTTTTTTTTGTGCGAAAAGTATTTACAGCGAAATACGAAATACTACAGTTTGAAGTTTGTATTTTAAGGTTAAAATATTTTACCACATTTGTCCAAAATTTACGTAGGCCTAAGCCTATTTTGTAGTTAGAAGAACATGCATTTTTATTGCGGTTAGGCCTGACAAAAATGGCTAGACGGTGTTTTCATTTTATGTTAGCCGAGAGATATATTTTCAAGACGTTTACGTTTAGTATTTCGTGCAACTTAATTTGCGCAAAAAATAGAACACACCGTTTAGTTTGAAATAGAAATGAGTCAATTTTTCGTGACGCTGCAGATCTACTTTCCGTGCGTGTTTGTTTTTTGTCGCTTGCAGGTTCTTCTAATGAACACGACTGCGGTGAGTGAGTGAGAATACGAGTTACGACGGACGGTCGCGCAACTGTCGTGCAACTGACTGACGACTGGTCGCGTCGTATTCAATAAAACCGACGCGACGCAACGACGACGACAGAGGCAATAAAGCGCCGAGAAGACTACACGATGTCTCCAGCCATCCGTACGCTACACGCGACTGATCTTGTCGATGATAATGAATCGCTGTTCGCTTAGATTCAGCTGCTGCCGCTGCTGTGAGAGAGGGGAAGTGGGAGCATCTTTCGTCGTTTCCCGGGATGCGGCGGCGACGAGCAAGGCATCACGGGAACCCGCACGAATGACGTCTTACGTTGTTCTTCTTCTGCTGCTGGCCGTCTTTATTACTGGCGTCAACGCGCCACAACTGACAGGTGCGAACCACTTTATTACATAGATTTTTATGTTTTGTTTATTTTATATGTTTTTTTAAATATTTTTGTAATGTTTTGTGATTTTTAATGTCGTGTTTTTTGTTCTTGTTAAAAGATAAACGTACAAAATTACAAATATAATTTTTTTTCATGGGCAATTGCGTTCAGCTGTTTTTGATCTGTACATCCAGTACATTCCGGTTTTAAGTCTTTACAAATGGTTGGTTTTTGTTTTTAATTATCTGAGTTAGACATTCTTTGCGCGTATAATGGCGAAAAAAGTAGCGATTGAAAACATCTGCAGTTTAATATTTTTCATGCATGTTTTATAATGTTTTTTTATAAAAGTAAAAAACATGTTTTATGTTTATTTTATTTGCAAATCAATGTTTTTAACATCTATGCTTTATTATGACACTTCCAGTTCCTTTTTCTCAGTTCTGGTTATTAACTGGTCAGTTTCCTTAGCCTGATTGTGATATTCTAGCATAGTTCTCGCCCTACGGACGGGTCCACTTCGTTGCCTTGCAACTGAACTTTCCTCAGGCTGCCCGTGGAGGCAGGTGGGGGCAAAATAGGGGCGCACGTACCTAAGGCCCATGGACTCAAAAACCGCGGTCGGGGTCCTCGACCGTGCGACACAGAAGGCGCCAGAGGGTTATGATAGACAGACAAATACCTTAGTTGGTAAGATGCTATGGTATAGTTGGTATTGACGTAACCAAAATTATGCACATCCTTCTTTGAAACTTTAATTTTTGTTGGCATAAGTAGCATAATTTGTCGACTTGTAAGATGTGGAATGTGTGTTTTTTAACGTCCAAAGCTCAGTTAGCTCAGCTTTATGCGGTGTTCACACGATCCAGCAAACGTCCAGCAAACTTCCAGCAAATGTATTCAAAATACACGTGCTAATGCTGGACGTTTGCTGGATCGTGTAAACACCCTATTATGCATTAGGTGGGGTTGTCGCTGTCATATAATTTGAGACGATATCGAATACTGGAGTACTCGACAATTTTGGCAGTAGTTTATGGCCCGGTGTTGGGGGAGCAGCCGATAGCAATTAATCACCCCAGGGAGACAAGTAATATTATAAACAGGCGATCATCCGACATTTATTTTTTTTCTAGCATTTGGTAAGGTTTTTTTCAGAGTTTTTGTAGCAAAACTTAGCAGCTTTTACCCAAAAAGGCAGCTAAAGGCTAAGCGAAACAGTGTAGTAGGAAATAAATGAAAATGAAAATAATAAAAATAAAAATGAATAAAAATGTTTATGTATACCAAACAGTGACTGAAGAAATTGCGATTCGCCAAAAATTAGAATATCTGTAGTCTTTGCTATTTTAACGAAAAACGATAAAATCGGATAATCTCGAAATCTTGATATCGCGCAATTCGTACATTCGTTATGTCTCTCTCTACGCTGCCATTAAATGTGGTTTTAAATAGCAGTGCCCAGCGGATGAATTGCATGCAGTAGACTGAAGATTGTTTGGTAGCGTATACGATAAGTCATCGTCAGTGTCGTTGTCATGGCGCAACGGCGCATCGTGATGCGGGCGTCTGCACCTCGCTGTTTTGTCTCAGCAGCAGGGCATCTCATGACCAGTCGGTCTCGGCCCAGTGGCGTAGCCCAAAGTGTGAATTGGGGGCCTCTCCTGTCTTCTATTTCCTTTGCTTTTCCCTCTGTTTCTTTTCTTTTCGTACCCTTTCTTCCCCTATATTTTATTGTGATCTCCATCTTTTCCCGTTTCTCTTTTTTCCCTCCCGTTTGTTTTTTTTACTTTTTTTCTCCCCTTTTTTTTTTTGTCTTTTTTTTTTTTTTTTTTTTTTTT
>Ga0056128_1004895_pt1 | contig 16806 bp, 5 predicted proteins | sample WorMetLIZISLAND2_FD_71113 | JGI IMG/M metagenome (GOLD analysis project Ga0056128, IMG submission 71113) | Marine gutless worms symbiont microbial communities from Max Planck institute for Marine Microbiology, Germany - Olavius geniculatus... ... | reverse complement strand
ATGTTACCTTGTCTAAATTACATTTCTCTTCTGTTTTGCTATTTTATTATGTGCGTTTGTCACATATTTTATTAAATACTGTGTTACTGTGTGTTAGAATGGCATAAAAATTAACAAAACAACTTTTATTTACTCGAATATTATTTGCTCATCAAATAACCACAGTTTAATGGAATATTGGAACATCTGCTTCACAAAATGTAAATTTACGTACGTAAATGTAAATTTACATATGTGCGGTAATTTTTTTAAAGATGCATTAATTCTTTAACACATTAACGTGTTAAGTTAACACGTTAATTTAACATCTTTAGTTAGTACATTTTCAGAATATGTTAGGCAAAAATAAAAAAACTGGGGCCAAATTTTCAAAACTTTTTAGGAAGATCTTTGGAAGTCTTCTTTTCCAAAGAAAGTAGGTGGATTTTCTAAACTTCTTTGGATAATGTTTTTGGAAGAATTTGAGATCTTCCAAAGAAGATTTTGAGAAAAGCTGCAAAATTTTCAAAACTTTTTTGGAAACTTTTTAGGAAGAATTTAGGCAGATATATAGGAAAGCACTAACCTTCTCTTACACGGAAAAAGCTGGAAAAAGTATAGAATGTTGTGTTGAGTTTTGTTGACACTTAGCTTAGACATCATGTGTGACGTCTGTCATGTGAGAATATTTTTTGCATGGTGCTGCAATAAAATCAACAATGAGTAAGTAAAGCAAAATGACATTTGGTCAACTTAAACAATGAAGCAGTGTGTAAATTGCATTTCCCGTCAATGTGCCAAGACAAGAAGTTTTCCAAAGAAGATTTCATAAGAAGTTTTGAAACTAAGATGATTACATCCCATGGTCAGTATAAGCGCATCTGATTGGTTGAACTACTTTAGGAAAATAAGAAAAGAAGTTCTTTTGAAATGCAAAGAAAGCCATCAAAAATTTGGGAAAGAAAAGTTCTTTGGAATTCATCGGAAGGTCTTTGGAAAAAGTCTTAGGAAAGTTTCAAAAATTTGGCCCCTGGTGTCAGCATGCTTCCAGTCTGTTTGCATTGTTAGCTGTTATGCACAACTCAGAGACTGGTTAGCTAAAAAAAGATCAGAGAGTAATAATGAAGTGTGAAACGTGTTACTTGTGTGAAAGTGATTTGGGCGTGTGAATTGACTCTGCTTCCAGCATTAGATATCAGCTAGTAGAATTTGCATGTCGTCATGTGATAGAAGGTTAAACGTTGTCTATAGCTTTTCATGTAAACCCCTCTCAGACCTGTCATGGGTTATCTGCCACTTGACACAGAGAAACTTGCCTTGCTTTAACCCCAGGCAGGCAGGCCAGTACTTGATTTACCTACCACTGAGGGATAAAAGGCCGAGTTTTAACTTGGTGGTTGGTTACATACCGAGATGGCTTAACTGTCCAAAGACCGTCGTCCATCCATTTAATGACCTCTTGATAGTGGCTCAACTTTGAGTTGAACCCACAGCCTCTGGATTGTAAGTCTCTACCATTATGCCATCAAGCGGTCATTTATGATCTTAATCATTTGGTGTCTACATTGTGCAAGTATGGCACACTGTCAGATGATATAATGGTAAATACTGATTTTGTTTGTTGATCGCAGCTAATGGAAGAGAATCAGTTAGATGAGAGGTCAGGTATTCAAGATATCCGCTCAACTTGCAACTCTTCCAAGGTTCCTCTGTCTAACTTTTTGTCTTATTATCTGTTTTTTAACAAGAAATATTATTAGATTGTAACCAATCTAATGTACTCCTCATGCGCGTCATTTTCTTTTGTATTTTTTAAAGAGCTTTTTCGTTCCTTTCGGCTTGTATTAGAGACCTGGCATTTAATTGAAACTCGTTTAATATTATACTAATAGTGACTGGCTTGAGATCGTTATTGGAAATTGTCTCCTTGAAGTTCATAAAATATCGTTTGATTTTAGGAACTGAGAGGAAAAAATTTCCAATAATGGTCGATGACGCTAGTTGCCATTTGTCTTGTTATACCCCAACGCATGCGTCTATCTGACACCGTTACGAAGATATGGCACCTCGAAGATAATGGGGTCACGACCTTGACCTTTTAGTGTCACGTGACGTAATCAGTCACGTGATCATTAGACTCCCGGGGGAACACAGGTCGGTCGTTGGTCGGTCGTCGGTTGGTCGGTTCTCAATATTACGCAGATCTTATATACTCCTCTTCGCTACGTTAGGAACTTAGCGCGTGAGGAGTAAAAGTTGCTACATGATATTGTTACATGGTGAGGCATAATTAGCAGCCTTCCAGCACCAAATGGCAGAACTTAGTTACTGTGCTGTTTTCTGCATAAAAACTTCCACGACCAGGCTTGAGATGATGCTGCATGTACTGCCACTAAATTACTCACCACACATTGTATCAATTACTGGAATTCTAACTGTCATGTGCTGTATGCCACCAACACTATCTCGGCATAATCACTGAGTGTCTTTTGTGATAGAAGGACAATGTAATGTCAGAAACACCATCATCTGACATACCTACTGAGATGGTCAATGATAAACTGCCATGGTGCTGCATCTAACCTTGATCCTAACTCTAACTCATTTCTGCTTGTCGACAGAGCAATAACTGACCACAATCATTATGTATTTGTTTTATCGAAGGACGATGCAGCAAAAAACCATTATCCATTGCGCCTACTGAGATGATAAGTAATGAACTGCCATGTTGCTGTATCTAACTCAAATTCTAGCACTATGCTGAATAACTGATCGTGATCAAATATTGTGTTTGTGTATTGCATGTGCATCACTAATAGAAGGATGATACAGCTAAAGCCGCATCATCTGTAGTGCCTGCTGAGCTTGTCAGTGATGAACTGCCCTGGTGCTGTATCTGCAATGATGATGCAACTCTACGCTGCAAGGGCTGCGATGGCGACCTCTACTGCCAGCGATGCTTCAGGTCTGTCATAGTCAGTGGTGTCGTGGCCAGGGGAAGGTGGTAATTGCCCCACCCCTCAATTTTGGGCTGTTGGAAATTTGTCTGAAAGTTATTTTTGTCAGGACATTTTTTCCAGAAATGCAAGCATGGGGTTGAAAAAAAACCATGGGGGGGAATTTAGGGGAAAATTAAATTTTAAGCACTCATAATCTTTTTTGTCAGAAATTTGCTATTGTCTGTCAGAATTTGGTCGGAAATTTGCATCGTGCTGTCTCTCTGAAAATTGTAATTTTTGCCCTGCTTATTTTTTTAACGCACAATGTCACTGGTGATAGTCATCGATCAGAAGTCTTTGGCAATGTTAACTTCGGTAAAGTGGGACTGTTTAAGCCAACCCAGCTGGCTTTCAAATATTTATTCGTTTATGTACTTACTTAGTCGTACTAATAATGATGATCTTCAGTGTTTCAGCTTCTGTGTGATCTGTATGGCATATAGTTGTGGAAATGAACGTACACCATTATTTTATACTGTGTGAAAAATTAACTAGCAATGTCTCATAGTGGTTAAACGGCACTGCATCTGTTGACATAAGAACACCAGAGGGTAGTAGTAGTAATGTCAGTGCAGCAGTAGTAGTAGTAGTTGTTGTTGTTGTTTTACTTGTAGTTGTTGTTTGCTGTGTGATCAGGGAAGGCCATGATCAGTGGGAAATACGTGAACATCAGACAGTTAGATTTTCAGCTCCGGCTACACAATCGTGTCGATAGTTTTATTGCTGTTGCTAAAACGTTGCTGCATACGGCTGCAATAAAAATGGTTCTTTCTCTGCATTCCTTATCACCCTAATGTAAGGTAATGTAACTGATAAAATTCACAATACAGAACATTTATGCTTTTGCTTGAAAGTGTTGTGCACATGTGCAGTAGCAGATTTTTTTGAGCTGCTGTGCTGAAGCTGCGCTCTCCAAAATTCTTGGTACTTGAATGTCCGACTTTATATCAAGTGCAGTTAGATAAACTAACGAGTGACTGAATCCTTGCTATGCTTTTATTCTCTTTCAGTCTGTAAATGTGTGGCTTATTTTGGCTTATGGAATTGCTTTAGTCATTTGTTATGTACACTGTGTCTAGAAAAAAAGTAAACCCCTAGACATTCTGCAATAGAAATGTCAAATCTGAACAAATCTAATAGGCAATAAATCGATAAAGTGATCATTAAATTGTGTTTAAAAAATTATTTCTTAGTGGAGTTATTAATTGTTGAATATCAGTAACAAAATATCTCTGTTACCAATATGGCATTAGATAGGCCTACTATATCGCTTGATCGGAAGTGAGGCTTATTGATGAAATCAACGTAAACAGTAACAAAATGGTGTTTTATGCAGAGACCATGTTTTAGTTAAACTGTTGAGACAAAGGGTATGATTCTAAAAACTTTAGGTGTGTTTGCAGCACCAACATACGGTACTCGTACAGTTTGAGAGTTAGGCTTAGTCAACATGTCTGTTTGTTTTAATACTGACACTTCATGTTTTGGGGGTGATCTCACAAAAGCTGCTGTAACTGTTTTTTGCGTTGGCATTTTAACTGACGTTTGGCATTTAGATTGGCAATAGATGATGCATTGTTGACGTAAAAAATTTTCAATATTCAGATGTTGTTTGTTGGAGTTATGCAAATGCACCTGGGGTTTACTTATGTAATGCTGTATTGGTAACTGAGATATTTTGTTATCAGTATTCAACAATTAATAACACCGCTAAGAAGTAATATTTTCAACAAAATTTGATGGTTGTTTAAGCAATATATTGGGGATTAGATGTACAAAACTATTCAAATTCGTTCAGATTTGACATTTCTATCGTACAATGTCTAGGGGTTTACTTTTTTCTGGACATACATTTGAAGTAACTGAACTGCGTGCTTTTCTGATGCATATACTCGGTGTTTCATAAAAATGGCACCCTTGTTCTTTCTTTCATAATTCACTTAAATGATGACCAATTTACACGAAATTATCATTAGTTGTAGCTGAAGAAATACTAATTCAGAATATTTGAACAAAGTGCGGCTGCTGATTAAACATACTTTGCTAGTCGTGATGAGATGTTGACGTCAATGTGCCGTGAGTACAAACTAGCTTGTCGCAGTCAGTGCTGACAGTTGCTAAATATAGCTTCCCTGCTTCGACAGTAAACTTTTTCTAGTTTACTGATGACAAACTGTTGAAGTTTTTCCATTGCAGCCACAAAACGCTGAAAATGATCACTTTTTACACAATTGTGGGGATAGCCTGACTTTTTCACCTTTCAGCAAGACAGTGCACCAGCACACACCACTTGCGTAATGGTTGAGTTTTTTGATCACAAGATGCCTGATTTCATGCCCCCATGTTGCCAATTGCTGATACGATTAACATTTTTATCAGTGAACAAGCAGGGTATCAGCTGACAGCATCAGCTGAGACGAGCAAGCTTGTACTCATGACACATTATGACGTCAGCATTACATAATGACTCGCACAGAATATTGAATTAACAACCACATTTTGTTAAAATATTCTGAATTAATATTTAATATTATTAATATTTCTTCAGCTATAGCCGGTAAAAATTCCATGTAAATCGATTGCCATTCGACTGAGTTATAAAAGAAACAAAAAAGGTGCCTTTTTAAATGAAATGCCGTGTATTGTCTAATTATCAGATGTTTGCAATTTGCACTGCTTGTTTAGCGTATAATTATGTCTGTGGCGGTCTCCAGTAGTATTAAGTGTACAGCAAAATATTGGAAAATAGTCATCTTGCCAGTAATAGCAATAGTTTACTGTATGGCCATCTTAATGGGCTGCATTATGGGTCTTGTGTAATTGTTTACTTATGATTGATATTGCATGGTCAAACATTAATTAATTAATAATTAATTAATTAATGCATTAATAAACTATAGTTACAATCAGAGCCAAAAACTTCAACAGTTTACAAAGCTATGTAAGGGCAATATGAGTCGAAACTCGAAAACAGCAAAAATGGTTTTGGGGCGATGTTATCGCCTGTTGAATTCCGAAATTGTAGCATGGTATGAGCATGGGCATGATCTACACCCTTAACAAAACTTCCCCTTTTCCTATTTTATACAAGCAATGAAAAATAGCGGGAGTTTCGTTAACGGTGTAGTTTGCCCAGTGAAAATGGGGAGTAAAAATAGGGGGAGTTTTGATCTGCAACCTTATCAGATCTCCCTTTCTATTTTTCACTGGGCGCAAGCTGCGCCCACCAGATATAGGGATAGCAGCCACTGCAAGAAGCTCAGCTGTCGCTAGGGTGGGCCTACCATTTCTCAGATTTAGCGACTAGTAGGTCGAAATTTTGCATTGAAAATTGCGGCCAAACCACTGCACAACTATTATGCGACTTTCTAACGGACAGACGGACACACCCGTGCCATAGGACAAACCGTTGATCTTAGCTCTAAGGTTAGTGTGGAGTTAAGTGGTCGGGCTGAAAAGCAAACGTATGGAAATTGTTTATGATCACATGTGGATGAGGTTATATTGTCAATCTTGTTGAGACAGCTGTTGGGTATGAAATGATATATGAGCAATTACATTCTTAACAAAGACTGCAGGTTTTAGTAACAACTAATAACTTTTGATTAAAGCAGTGAGGATGAATCCCTAAATGAAAAAAAAACTGATGTTGTCGATAGCTGTAATTATGTAGACGTGGCTTTGTAGTTATATTTCACGAGTCTCGAATCGCTCTTGCGTACGGTAATTCACTAACGTTTATGATCAGAAGATCTAACCATGCTAACGTCGCGTGGTAAATTTTGCTTATTTATTACAAGTCAATAGTAATTCAGTTTCTAACTCTCTGGCTCAGTTTCTGCTATAAGGATATGTTAATGCTCCGTTTCCGGTGAAGTTGTTTACGAAATTGCGATGTGGTGGAAATGTGTTAAAATAGTTAAACCCGTCGATATATTGCGGGGTAAACTAAATATCAGCTTATTTGTTACTTTATAAAGGTATCGTTGATAAACAGAGTACCTTGTCTGCCAGTTTTATTTCCCACTCAGCCAAGGTCAAGCTGTTGCAACCTGCAGAACATCGATGTTATTTTTCGTCCGCGATGGACGGAAAAGTAAGCAAATGTGAGGCTATTTTCCGTCGGCTACGGACGGAAAAAAAGCATGCAGACGCTATTTTCCGTCCGTGCGGACGGAAATCTGTGTGCTCCAAGCGCTATTTTCCGTCCCCAGGAACGGAAGACTAAGCAAACGTGAGGCTATTTTCCGTCCGCCACTAACTAAAAGGAGACTATATGACGTTATTTTCCATCCACTATGGACGTCTGAAGATTTTGACTGATGGAAAATGACACATAATTTTAGTGTTGTTACGGTTTCACATTGGCCGAGATCGGTCGGTTTCAGTTGGGTTTTGTTGAAAAACCCGCGGTTTCGGTCGGTTTTGGTTTTTTGACCAGCACAAAAACCAGTTGCAGACGTCTAGTGATAACGCGCACGCCCGCCACTAAACGCAAACTACATGGGTGGTCGAGCGACAGCGCATTCCTGATGAGGAGAGGGGAGGGAGAGAGAAGGAGACAGCAGACAAGGACAGTTCCACGGTGCCCAGTGCCCGCTAATGATTAATTCGTGGGAGTGGAGGCACTGCTGCAGATACACTGTTATGGTTTCACGTTTGCCAGTTTGCCATGGTCGGTTGATTTGACTGACGTGACTGGACAGGTGGACAGCGTAGCATGAGGCTGAGGCAAACTTGCATTATTACTTCTCAGGACGCATGAGCTAAGCCTTCTCCGTTTGTCGACCAGACAGAGGTAGGCAGACAGAAAGGGAGATCAAACAACACATGCAGAAACACACGCACATGGTCGCTGGTCGATTAGGCATAAAAACAAGTAAACTCTACTTACACCTATTAGTAATTAACTCTGCTCATGCATTCCTGCTGCAGGCCAGTAGACAGGACTTTTACAACAGCACCAGTGACTACATAAAGCCAGAGATACACAAGCCGCATGTGTGGGCTCGCTTAAAGCGGTTCGTGTGACGCTGGCTTAACTGCACTCACTGCCACCGTCATATAATTTTTGTTGCAATAAATATTACGTAACCGGTTACGCTGTCTTTCCCACATCACCAGCAACTCTGCGGCTGTAAAACGCCACTTCACTGTCTGACGTTAATTAGTAACTCACGGACGCTTGACTGCTTTCCTACACTCCTTCATTCAATCGTGCTAAGCCTCTCCCTCCCTCTCATATACTAGACGCAGCGCCACAGGCGATCTCAGTTTGATCTGGGCGATAACGCTGGCAGCCGGAGAAGCAGACGTTTCGCCGCGGAATGCAGTTTAACGTTCACGGCAATCAAGACGCTAGAGCTGCGCCATTTGGAAATCGAAAAACCGCAACCATCAATAGAGAACACAAAACTGCAGTTTTGATAGGGTTCAATATTGCTAAAAAACCGCTGTTCCAGTGCCGATTTCGATAACCGTAACAACACTACATAATTTCTTGGTATAATACACAGCCTTATTGTATTGTTGTAACTGTATAAATGTTTTTGTCTCATTCTTTGTCATTGACTATCGGTGCTTAATCGTGTTTATTATTTGCAATTTCTGTTATTTTTTTGCTCTACTCACATGCTGCTTGCTGCCATTAACGCTGACAGCATCAAACGTCTTATGGACGCTACAGCAAAGCTAACTTCACAGACATGGTTTATTTACATCCAGCAATGCAATGTAGTACACTAAAAAATCCAACACAACATGAATTGTTTAATATAATCAAAACGCCATTCGGTACAGACTTTTTAGTATATAGTCTCATACATAACATCACATTACTTATATGCATGCGTAAGGCTGTATATTATACCAAAAAATTAAGCGGTCATTTTCTGTCAGTCACAATCTTCATATGTCCATGGTGGAGGGAAAATAACGTCATATAGTCTACTTTTTAGTTAGTGGCGGACGGAAAATAGCCTCAGGCTTGCTCTGAGCACATAGATTTCCGTCTGCACGGATGGAAAATAGCATCCGCATGCTCTTCTTTTCTGCCAGTAGCGGACGGCAAATAGCCTCATGTTTACTTATTTTTCCATCCGCCACAGACGTAAAATAGCACTTGGAGCACACAGATTTCCATCCGCATGTGGTGGATGGAAAATAGCCTCACGTTTGCTTACTTTTCCATCCGCCGTGGACAGAAAATAACACCGAGCCCTGCAGAAGGTGACAGTGTTATGGGACGAAATTTTGTTTAGGGTGAGTAGATTTTTTTGCCATGGACTATTCGTACTATTGGTGGACTATTTGTACCATTATTAGAGTGAACATTCGCCCGGTAAAACCTGGAAAAGTCACAAAATTCCAAAGTCGTCAGGGAGAATAAAAAAGTCAGAGAAAAGTCAGTGGAAACTGAAAAAAAGATTAATCATAGATTAAAGATTAGGCATATTTGTACTGTCCTCAATTTCACATTTTCTTCAGAATAAAATTATCTCACTACAATTGCATTACAGTGGCAGCAACAATTCGTTAAGAGAGGGCTATATGGCCTGTTTTTAATAATTTAATTTAATTAATGTGAATTAACAACTGTCGACCGTAGCATTAAACAGTATATCCGTGACCTTTGCCTGCCTTACTGGAAATTTTATATACTGTACATGGTAGAGAAAAGGTACAAAAAGTCTAGTGATGGTATGAATAGTCTATTGAACAAATAGTATGAATAGTTCAGTGATGGCACAAAAAGTCCATTGTAGGTATAACTACTGACTGTCCCAACTGCTGAATGCTATAAGTTAAGACTAATTTTCTGCTATAGTAAGTCGATGATATTTATTTTCATCCTTGCAAATGATTCAGAAAATCGGTTTTATCATAACGATTACTTGTATTAGTTTTACAGGCCATGACGTTTCTTGATTGCATTTGTACGGTGAAATATGTGTTTTTAATATGTTTTTAGTTACTTCTGTTTGTCGATTGAATCTTCCAGCATGTTCATTATCGACCACTTCATCGTGTGCTGCAGGACGCAAATGGCGGCTGCAGTATGTTTTATTTGTATTTGCTACTGAAGTACCGGGTACTTTTTTGCTCTGAGTTGTGAAAAAAATATGCCAGGCTCTTACTGTTGGTAAATGTTGTGTACACCTGCCAGTCAATTAGTCAGTCAATCAAAACACATTTATACGTTACGGTAGTATCAGAATTATGTTGAATGTTGTGCATAGTTGATATAAGCACTCAGAACGCTGCAGGAAAACTTCATAACAAACTGGAAAATTTGAAATCAAAGATAAAAATAACTGGCAGCAATACAACAATTTGCTGTTGTCAGTCAGTGCTCTGTGATTGTATAAGACACAACAGTGTAAGAAACACTATCCTTGGGTTATTTTATTTACTGGTGTATATTATCAGTGCAAGTGGTTGTCAACTTTTTACTGCACTATGCCATTTGTTTGTGGATTTGTAACAAATATGCCAAATTTTGTTTATTTTAAGGACAACAATACTTGAATTATAGAAAGTATAGTAGCTGTTTCAGATTTTTGATGTGTTATTGACTAAAGAAACATCTTGGCTTACACAGCTGTTATTTGGTTATCGTTTCTGCTGGTTTGTGAAATGCAGACAGGGGCTTGGCAAGTTTGGAAATGAATATGGACCATTGCAAGAAATCCCTGACTGGTCATATGCTGGTAAGTGCTTGGATATTTTAAAATTATTGAATATTGGCATTTTTGTCCATTGGTTACACAAATAACATTTGTTTTTAGTGAAGATGTGTAACTGAGGAGACTTTATAATCACCAACAGTTGGTTCTTATCACACTGTAGTAGCTAGAAGCTGCTCGTAAGAGTGCATCTCCGCCAAGTGAATTTTTCTAAAATAGTAATTTAAATGCTTTTCTGTGAAATTGTTAGTCAAAATAATTAACTAAAATTGCTCTTTTCACCAGTGCATAATATAGCTATAATTACTGCCATCATTGCTGTTGGTGATATCACAGACAGTACCCAATCTGCTGGTGATGTAATAATGTCATTGTTATTATGACGTCACACCACTGCAAAGAGACAGACAGACAAGACAGACATGCAGAAGTGATAACATTATCTTCTCTATTCACTGCATTCACTAGGCTGAAGTAACAAATCTATGATTTGTTGATTGACTGTTTGAGTTATATGCAGTCAGAACTAAAATGATGTGTCATAATATTGATCTTCATAAATGTAACTTGTAACATGTATTGTTGCACATTATTTGTTTTTTTTATATAAACGATGATGATGATGATGATGAAAACGCTGTGCAGATGGTCAGCCAGCTCCACTGTGGCCACGAGAGGTTAAACGTCGACAGAAACAGAAGGAATTAGCAGTGAGTGATGTCGTCTCATTTTCTGCCCCATTCATTATACATGTGCAAAATTGCACAAAAAGTTATTAACAAATGTCTGTTAGTGACAATTTGATGCTGTGTTTTATAACTCTGTACTGAATGTACCGGGCACTTAAATATGTTCACATGCATTATTTGAAAACTGTATGTCATAGTTTTATTTTCATATTTTGGTGATAAGATGCCATTGGTTGATTGAACGTGTAACACTGCAGATATAGTGCCAGAGATAAACAGTATGAGCGTGACTGTGGAATAAGACTATCAAATGTATGCTGCGTGCTCTCTGAACGTATCCAGTTACATATTGCAGTGACTGTTTTTTCCTGCCTAATTGGATTGATGCCTCCTGTACCTGAGTGAGCTGTGTGTTCCAGCAATACAGAGTTGGCTGTTCCAATAATGAACTGTTCAGCCTATGGTGCCTGCTGTTTTTCGGTGTCTCAGCCAGTGACTGGAATACATTGCCTGACTATCTGAGGGATCCAACTCTCTCTGTTGACACTTTAAGGCACTATATATGAAGTTTCCTGTTTTATCTTTGCTAACTCTGATGGCCACAGTGCATTAGAAACTTTTGTACTTCTTCACCGTATAAATTCTAACTTTTTCAAGTGTACAGTACTGTAGCCTTGTAGTTAATGACAAGTAGTTGTTGCTGTGTGCTGCTGTCAGGAACATGCTGTCAAACTTATGGCTGAGCTGAAGGATGCTAAGAGGGCGTATGCTAGAAACGACAAATCCTTGCGGCCACAGCATCCTATGACCAAGACTGACCTCGATCGCAGAACTGAGTCACCGCGCTTTGTTGTTAAAAATATCTGATGCGGTTGTCTGTTTGCCGAATTGAAAAAAGTGCACAGATGAAATACGTCAAGTGCACTGTGTGCACTGTATATTTAACAGTTTGTGTTTTTTTTCTGAGCTGTGCATCTAAATATACTCTGTGTTTGCAGCATAATTACATTTTTGTCGATTTGCTAGCACTATAGCAAGTTACAGTCTTGGAAAAGGATGCTTCTGCCAGTACTGAGTAAGCAGTAGTAGTTTATTTTATGGCAATTTCAGTATAATATAGCTTCACATTATTAGATGACTTTCATGTTATGATTTATGATGAGCTGGTCACTATATGCACAGCGACAGTAATTTGTTTCTCGCTGAAATAATTGGATGCAGGAATGCCATTGTGTTACAGACTGGTGAAGTACATCAAATACTGCATAGTGGGTTTATTTACAGGTTTTTTTTCATTTTTATTTTAATCTGTGCCTCGTGTACGATCTTACTTTAAATTGAAATAATAATCTTTTTTGTGACAAAGTAGTCTGCATGTGTAAGACAAGGACTTTTGTGCACTGCATAGAAAGTTTATAGACAAACAACTGTAGCAGACAGCACAGTCAACGGCGTATCCGCATTCTTTACAACTAAACACGGAGAAGCGGCTTAATAATACACAGCTACGGTTCTGCACGATATCACCATGCAACGATGAATGTATCTACGCTGAACATCAAGGATAAAAAACCGGCAGCAAGACAACAGCATGCCACTGTCAGTCAGTGCTCAGTAGGCTGTATAAGACACGACAATGTAAGAAACGCTATCTTCAGGTTGTTTTATTTACCGGTGGAATGCACTTGTAAACTCTTTTTCTGGCTGAAAAATGCCTAGCTTAATGGATTATACTGCCAAAATGCCAAATTTTTAACAACATTTGTCATATGCAGTGAAATCTGCTGTGCTAAAAATGATGTATTTACATTCGCACAATTGTACCTGCTTTTTGTGCACAGTGAAAAGTTTAAATATAACAGATAATTTAAAGGACTCAACAAGTTATAGTTACAAAGTTTTTAAGTGTTGTAGGCCTTTTTATGCTATTCTGATGGACAAAACGTTTATGTTCTATTCTGAATGCAAGCTGAATTAATGCCAAATTGGTGTAAAAAATGAGCATCGCAGCAAAACTGAAAATAAAATGCCAAAGTCAAAGAAAATGGTAAAAACTGCCATATTGGAAAACTAAAATTTTCACTGTCAAGTGCCTTTAGAATGCCAAATTTGGCTTATTTGGCATTTTAGGCCCTAAATGTGTGTTGGGAATCCTGCCTGTTTTTTACAGATGCAATCCACCAGTGAATAAAAGAACACGGGTATGCTTTTGGTACCAATCAAGTTCAACAACAGCAAAATAACAAAAACGTGCAGTGGCAGTTAACTTAGTGCAATGGTAACACCTAACTAGTATTGGCCTGAACCACAGCTGTCACAATATGCATTGCCACAAACCAATTGCAGCCAATGTATGCAGAATTATATACAGCATTTATAGCCGCATATAAATCAAAGTTCCTTGTTCCTTAAATTGGTATCGTATATAATATGCACATGCGATGATCGTGAGTGGCTTACTAAACCTTCAGAATATGGATGGGGTCAGGATATGGGTAATGTCAGAAATATGGAATACTGGGCTGTTGGTATAATTGCCTAAGTTTGACAGTTTTTCGGATACTGCACCAGAAAGTGGAGTCAGGGCATCATGACTTTGACTGGTACATTTTCAAGCAACAATACTATTCTTACTTATGCTGAACCTGTACACGAAATCGACCACTCGGTAATAATATGGGACCTGGTGAAAACACACAGATAGACTGCAGTATGTTAACTTTCTGACCTTCACGTGTGACTGATACAGGGCTTGAAGTGGGACATCATGGACCAGTGTGGCATACTGGAACTTCCTTGGCCACATGGAAAGCATACTGGCTGACGCTTGCATCTATCAGTGACCAAATTAGTGCTAGTTTGTTCATTTACCAACCATTTTGGTTCCGATTTGCCTTTATTCCTTAAACTACACTTAATGTTGTAGTTGATTCTCAGGAAAATAGTTAAAATTGTTGCCACCAGGTGTCATATTTTAAGGTGAAAATGCACAAAATTTGATTTCAGCTAGGGCTGTGCCCCAGACCCTGCTGGGTCCTATTTCTAAAGGAAAGGAGGGAGGGTAGGGGACTGGAAAAGAAAGGGAGGAAGGGAAAACTACCGTACCCATTTTTCCCATATCAAACCCTGGACTGATATATGACTTGTTCTTAGGTGCTGGGAGCCAACTTGGGATAGATGAATGGATAGGCCTACAGTGCAGTGCTTAATGTTAAACTTTACAGCTCAGCAGCGCCGTCATTATACAGGCATAATGAATGTACCTGATGTCATTAGCTCAAGCTATTACTGTAGACTTAGCAAATCACTTAATTGCAAATTTTCCACCTGGTGTATAAGTGAATAAAATCTGTCAATATTTATCTTCGTGACTTGTAGTATCGGTAGGCCTAAACCATTAATAAACTTGTCTAGGCCTAGTGCACAGTGTTGGTGAGGAACTCACCAAATCTATATCCTATTTGGGGCAAGTAAGAAACTAGGAATACAAATAAGTTAATCATTCTAAGAAACCGTCATCAAATGACAGCTAATCATTTTTACGCACAAAAGCAGCTACTCTGCTTTAGCACGTCTTAGCACAATTCTGTCCGTTCGTCTGTCCGTCACACGAGTGGATCAGTCAAAAACGGTGCAATCTAGGATCACCAAATCTTCACCGTCGGCTGCGTGGAAGACTCTAGTTTCAGGAACCGTATAAGTTTTCCATAATTTCGGAAGGGGTCATCCTGAACAAGGGCGCTAAATGAGAGGGGGTAGGAAAAATTTGTGAATTTTAGCCAATAAGTCACTGTATCTCAATAACGGTGAGAGATAGGGCCTAGTTTACTATTAATCACTAATAGAAAGTCGTACACTGGTTCTCGATTGCCACCGAATTTAATGACCTTGGATGACCTTGAACGCCAAAATAGGGGCTTTTATGGATTTTTTGGCGATTTTCGGCTGAGACATTTCAAGAGCGAATTGCGCTGAAATACATTGAGATAGACAGGGAGAAGCTGTATATGAAATTTTCAGCATTGAACATAGATTTCGATGGTCCAAGTCTCGATTTTCTAGGTTCAAGGAAACTTGTGCACGAGGGCATCAAAAAACGGTAACCCCGTAAAAGTCATTATTTTACCGTTGTTGGCCAGTCTTTTGTGAAAATGGTTGCAGATAGGCATGGGCATGCGGCCTATCACAACAAGCACTAGTGACGAGTTTTTCAGTCTTATCAACATCAGTGACTTTGAAAGACCCTGATAAACTTCCAGAATAAGGGGTTTTTATTAGAGCTGTTAAAGCATTAATTTTTTCAATGCATTATTGCACTGCGTTAATTTTTTAACACATTAATTAACGCATTATTAACGCACCCAGTCCCATCGAGAGGGAGAGTAAGGTGTAAGTTACCCTGGGCCCCATGACGTTCGGGGACCCAGCCTGTAGAATGCAGAAAGTTAGAAACACATTTTAAACGTATTATCAACAATAACTGCCGTCTTAGCTAGCACAAAAATCTATTAGTTTGTTGTTGATATAATTATTTATTTAAAGTAGTGATGGAACAGCAACTACAGTTTAGTTACTTGAATTCATTCGATTATCAAATAACGGCAGTTTTTCCGAACATTGGAACTTTTGCTTCATGGAATTTAGTAAATTAACCTAAATTTACACATGTGCGTTAATTTATTAACGCATTAACACGTTAATTAATGCATTAATTTGACAGCTCTAGTTTTTATTGATTTTTGCCATCTTCGGCTGCAGCGCACACTAAGAATGAACTGCGATGAAATGGCTGGAGATAGGCTGACAATTTGCGAACAGGAACTGCTATAGGCTTTCGCGCATCTCGTAAGCATTAGCTCAAAATTCTTGTATGGTGCTACCAGTGATGAGACATTCAGTGTTTCTCCTTAACCTTCACTGGCATGTATGGTACTTCAAAGTTCAGACCAGCAGTGGCAGTATACAGGGTGATGCAAAACCAGGTGGAACATCGTTTTTACTCAGTTTTACCATATAGGCCTACATCATCCACATGTGGAAAGCTAATGTAACAGAACATACACACTAATCGGAAGGTGTTAAGCCTGAGTGACAGCAGTTCACTGCAATAAATGAAGCTAATTATTTCTGAAACCATGTGATCGACTTAATAAACGTCTACTTAAAGCATGCGCATTCCACTTTTTCATGCACCACACTGTACATCTTTGCTGCAAAGTACCAAACTGACAAGTACAGCATCACCGTCATCGTCATTCAATGTCTAAGCCGGACTGAGTCAGACAATCGAGTCAAGGCTGGGACAGTTCACTAGTCTGAACGGGCATCAGTTGGAATAGGGTGAGGGGTTAAGGGTATGGTTAGGGTTAGGGGTTAGTGATAGGGTTAGAAATAGGGATAAATTGCATCTTTGGCTTTGTCGGACCTTGGCTACTGCAGCCCTTAGTTATGATG
>Ga0056128_1004894_pt1 | contig 16807 bp, 10 predicted proteins | sample WorMetLIZISLAND2_FD_71113 | JGI IMG/M metagenome (GOLD analysis project Ga0056128, IMG submission 71113) | Marine gutless worms symbiont microbial communities from Max Planck institute for Marine Microbiology, Germany - Olavius geniculatus... ... | reverse complement strand
CCTAAATCTAAACCTAACCCTAACCCCAACATTAACCTTTACTATAACCCCAACCCTGACCCTAAACCTAACCCTAGCCTTAAGTTCCTAATTCCATAACTCTATCCGCAACCCCAACCAGAACCCTAATTTACGGACAGAAGATAAGACCGCTTAACCGCTATCTTCCGTCCATACAGACGGAAGATAACATTAACGCGGTCCATATGTTGATTCATGGAACTTTCGTCCTTTGGAACTTTTGTTCACAGGAACCTTCGTTCCCTGGAACCTTCGTTTCCAGCAACTTTTGTCCCCTGGAACTTTCATTCCCTGACACTCATCATTACTGAACCCTTTATCCTTATCTTTATCCTTACAGCGAAAAAGCTTCAATTTTGTGTCACTCGCTGTAGACGTGTATAGCTAGAGTTTCAACAGGATATAACAATAAGAAGGAAGCCTAGCTGTTGCTAGAGAAGATGCACTACAGCTTATACAGTTCCTCTTGCAGAACTGACTTTGAAGGTCATCCAAGTTCAATGACTTTTATTTCATCTGAAAGGGCGAGATATGTCTAGTTTTCTGTTACAAACAGACAGACGGATGGACGGACGAGAGACAAGATGACAAGATATGGTACCATTGATGCCTACAGCATAGCTGTAATTAAAAAAGCACGTCAAAATTGTGTACAGTATAGGCCTAATAATCAGTGTTAGAGAACGAAAGTTTCATGCTAATTTTGATGTTGAGAATGAAAGTTCGAGGGAACGAAAGGGTAATTGTTTAGAATAACTAAGCCACCTTAAACGGCTGTGTACATATAATATTATGACAGTAATGTGTTTCAGTAGAGTGACTTTCCGTATGCATGTTTTAGTTAACATCTTGGCAAATAGTGTTAGTTATCTTTTGATGACCGATTATAAAAATTAATGTAAACGTTAACACTAGTGTAATAGACTTTCAGCAGTTTGTTTATTTTTTCGTATTATTTCGTGCTTAAGTAACGGGAAGTACTAACATAGGAGTGAAAATTGGCTATTTATAGGTGTCTTTATTATAAAAATTTTGTTTCTATGTTGGAAGTGTGTGTCATGTTGGCCCAGAATATGACCTTTGCGGCCTGTTTAGCGTGGTCAGGCGATCATGTGCGCTTCGTTGGTGGTCAGTCATGGCTGTCTAGACGAAGCGCCTTTTGTCTGTTATGGCGTGCGTTATAGCGTCGAATGCAAATATCAGCAACTGTGGAGCGTTTAGGTGGATACTGCTGCTTTTCTATAATAAATGTTCAAAACATCACTTTATACACTTGTTAACGGCAACATTTAAGGACTTGCTCATTGAAAACAGCAAAAATTACAAAAGGTGATACTGCCTGCATCACACTGACTGTGTGTCAATGTCTGACCTGTAGGTGAGTTTCTGAAAAAAGGTATATGTACAGCTATAAAAATTTATCAATTTCAAACTTTACGCTAATTTATGTTGTTCTTGTTATCATTGTCATAGTGTTGTTACTGTAAGATTTTTTTTATTGAAATTGTCTTGTGTTTGTTTTGATGGCTTATATTTTAGGCAAGGGACCAAGCTTTTGGGACACGTTTAGTCACGAAGGTCGATGTTTTAATGGAGACACTGGAGATGTGGCTTGCGACAGTTATCACCTGTACCAACAGGATATCAAGCTTATCAAATCACTCGGTGTAAGCCCGCATTTTGTGTGTTGTTAGATTTACTAATATTTGCACATATTATAATTTTTTTACACAGTCACTTGAGATCATTTCACTAAGTACTTTACCTGAATATATTGTTGCTGTTATTTATAATTTTATTTGGTAAATTTACCTGGCTATCTTTATAGCCAACAGATAGTCTATGCACAGGTTTTGCTTCTTCCTTCATTTTTTAAAAAATTGTTTAAGTATATTTTGCAATTGATATCTACTGCTAGATTTGATTTTTATGAGCTGCTTACGATAGTCAAGATTTGTCCATTGTTGTGTGGTTGAACTGCTAATTTGCTGGAACCAGAGACCAATCTGAGTAACATGTGTATCAGTATATTTGTTGATAGTATTATAGTTAAGTATGCGTGAAATTACGGACTGGGAGATATATCGTGTTTGAAATGTCATACATTTGACTTGACTTTATTTTGAGCTGAATCCATTGCTGTGTCTATGCACAAGCAGTTGTCGCAGTATCGGTTTTCGATCTCATGGCCACGCCTGTTGCCGGATGGTACAACGTCGACAGTCAATGAGAAAGGTGTGGACTATTACAATCGTCTAATTGACGGCCTGTTGGCCGAGGGCATTCAGCCTTTTGTCACGCTGTATCACTGGGACCTGCCGCAAGCACTGCAGGACTGCGGAGGCTGGGCAAATGATAAACTCATCCAGTATTTCAATGACTACGCAAGACTCTGTTTTACACGCTTTGGTGACAGGGTGAGTACGTTAACTTCGTTTGCTCAGTCATTTTTTGGCGTACAGACTTACTGAGTTTGGGTATCGCAAAATCAAATATTGGTTTGCTGCTTATTCATTGCTTTTTACATTTATCTTGCTTTTACTTGCACTTAACCATTTGTCACATGACTTATAAAATTAACTGTTTTGTTCGCTCTGTTATTGAATTATTTTAGTTACATACTTGTAATCATGAATTCGTTTTGTATGAAGTTCTATTTGTTGATATCGACAAATTTTCTGCTGATTTTGTTTGTCATTTATGTCATATTTTAGAATACGAATGCATGTCATGGTTTTTGTTGTTTTTGCCATGAAGGTGAAATTCTGGATAACATTTAACGAACCACTAATGTTCATATACCCTGGATATGGTTGTGGCTTTTTTCCTCCATTGGTCAGAGGTGTGCTAGATGCTATGTTTGTCGTCGCACATAATGTGATTCGTGCGCATGCTCTAGTGTGGCACACATATGATCAAGACTTCAGGCCCACTCAAGCAGGTTTGTGCTGTATTTTGATGTTTTATTCATTTATTTGGTCATTTGCTTACTTGCTCGGCTAGTTGCTTGGTGGCTGGATTGATGACTGATTTATTGACTAATGATGAAGTATTTTGGGGGATGGTTATAATAAAGGAAAGACATTAAGTGTAACATTTTGTTCAGTAGCTGCTCACTTGAAGGAAAAGCATTTAACACACTTTGTGCGTAATTATTGATTGAATGTAGTGCTTGTGCGATTCACATTTGCAAATAAAGAAACTTACTTAGCTGCTTACTTGTATTAGTGTTTCTGACTTACCATGACATTAAGTTGGCAGCATGCTGACTCTTTCAGAGCTCCAGTGCTGGTGGTTGCATGAACAACTGTATGTGGCTTGTAGAAGTGCTAAGTTTGTTTGGGAATCAGCTTATTGGACGTCATTATTAATACTGATAACTTAATTATTGTTTTTATTTAGAGGCTTTGGAAAATGACCTTTAAAGAAAAACTGAGTGTGTGTATGTCTTGGTAACCAAACTCAAGCTGGATGAGCTTTGAAAACGTAACATCGTTAAATGGAAACCCAACCTAATGTGCAGATGCTAATGAGCAAATCACGCCTTTCATTATCTTACTCTGCACTGTTATTTATTTGTTTTCTTTATTGATGCGGTTAGAGCAGAAAATATAGTCGTTAAATATGCATTTGGTAAACATTTAGGGAAGGTCGGCATCAGTGTGAGCATTAATTACGAGGAACCAAAAGATGTTAACAACTCGGATGACATCGCGGCAGCAGAAAGATCACAGCTCATGCGAACCGGTTGGTTTTGTGATCCAATCTTTGGCAGTGGCGACTATCCTGTCGTCATGAAGACACAACTGGCCAAGGTCGTGAAGGCGCTGGAGCTAGAGCGTTCTCCGTTGCCAGAGTTTACCGAAGACGAGAAGATATATAATCGAGGTAAACTACTGTTTGCTATTTGTCAGTCAGATGAGATGATTAAAGAGTTAGATATTTACCTCAGCCAAGGATGTAATGTTTTTGTTGCTTTTTTGTTTGTCTGTCTGTCTACGTGTGACCAAGATAACTCGAAAAGTTATGTACGGATATTTTTGAAATTTCGAGGGTATGTCAGGCATGACATAAACTACAGGTGATTCAATTTGGGGCGTAATCTGGCAGGAATCTTGGATTCTGGATCACTTTGAAATTTTCGTTACCATTGCGTTAAAGGGGGCATAAGGGAACCGCTGCAAAAACCGAAGATGGTGACGCCACCTGGCGAATAGCATTACCTTGGCAGAGGTACCTGCGGGCTATGACTGCTTTCTAGTTATTGGACACACTATGTTGTGTCGTATGGGATCACCCAGTGTTATCTGCCACCTGACACAGATGAACATATTTACCTTAGCTTTAGCCATTCAGGCCCGTACTCGATTTACCTGAGGCTGAGTTGACCAAAGTGATTGTCACATACCAAGGTGGTTTACCTCTCTAAAGACAGGCCATATTTTAGCCGTCCCTACTTTAGTAAAGGTCGAGCTATTGGCTTGGGTTGTCGTTCGTTTTTCTGTCCGTCTCTCTGTAACTGATGTATTTTGTGGCTAACAGGTAGGACTTTGGGGAAAGTTTTTAAACGAATAATTAGCCATGGTTGTTGAGATCAAGCTTTCAAAATTTCAGCCGTTTACTCCAAGTGGAACATTTTCAAATTGAGGGTTGAGTGAAGGGGTTAGGAAAAATGTGCTTTTTAACGGAAAACTGTCCATATCTCGGAAACTGTGAGAGGTATGGATTTGGTTGCTATTGATCACTAGTAGGAAGTCGCATATTGGCTTTCAAATGACATGAAAATCATTTACCTTGAACGACCTTGAAGGTCAGTACTGCAACAGGAACTGTATAGGCTGTAGCATGTCTTCCCGAACAGCACGTTTTTATTGTGAGAAATATGTGCAAAATCTGTGTCTGATATTTTCCTTGGTCATTTACTCTGTACCAGTAGCTATTTATATCGCTTGGTGAAATGACCACCTGCGATGGCTGTTATACTAGCGTTCATTGTAGCTTTCGAGATGACGTTTCATTAACGTAGCGTGCATGGAACTGTCTCACCTCAGAGAGATCACTTTCTCTTTTCCTAGCGATAGATAGGCTTCTTGTTGATATTTGTTCTCATTTTTTATGTCGCAAGACCTTGAATTTGGAAAAAATCATGATGCAGCCTTCTTTGTGGCTAATTTATATTTCCAGCATGTCTTCGTTTTTTGGATATAGGAACTGCCGACTTTTTCGGGCTGAATTACTACACTGCGAGCCGGTTGAGCCAGGGAACGTCGATTGATATGAAACAGCTCACGTCGTTTACGCTCGCTGATCCCTTTGCGCCACTTTCTGCACTGTGTGGTGTTGTTGAAGACGCTGATCCTTCGTGGACCCGGTTTGTATGTTTTGCTTTCGTGAACATGTCGTTTACGGTACAGAGGCCGCCATGTGTGAGAACAAGTTTTTTGCATACATTTGCAGTGCAGTGCAGCATTACTGCTAGTGTCTGGGATGGTTTGGTTGAATGGGCATCAGACTTATGACGAAATATTGTTAGTTTGACTCTCAGTTAGGTTGCTGTCAAGTAATGATTGAAGTTGTTTACCTGACATTTTAAAGGATTAACTATCATCTCTTTTCACAGGTTGTTCACACAGGTGTGCCTTTGTCACCAAGCAGTATGATTTGGTACTGGTCAAAGGGCGGTGATGCCCCGAGGCTAGGAAGGTAACCGTAGGTCTAGTGTTGCACTGGCCATGCGTCACGGACTCAAGTCGTCTATCCACTTATGGGCTCAAGGGCCAAGACTGGGAGATGAGCACTATGCCTATGCAAGGTGTGACTTGCAAAGTGCACTATGTGCACAAGTTGGCAGCATTTTTAAAAAGTCACGCTTCGAGGTTTTTGTTCTGATTGTTGACTGATTTTTTGTGTTGGTCAAATGGTCGTTAATGTCGTTAATGTGTTGTGGTGCATATTTACAGAGCAGCAGACTCCCCATTTATTTACGTCGTGCCGTACGGTCTGCGCCGGGTTCTGGGCTGGCTGAAAGACCGTTACAATAATCCAACAGTTTACATCACGGAGAACGGCGTTTCAGACACAACCGGGACGATGGATGACCATGGACGTATTGATTACCTACGACGTCACATTAATGAAGTTCTGAAAGGTAAAAGGTCCCCTGCTATTTCTACCACAGAGTTCCTCTGAGTTTTAAGTTATTTATTTTGGAGGATTATCCTTTACAAAGAGTTTGATAGTTTTTTGGTCTAATGCAGACGTAAATGTCCAAGTTACTGTTATTGTTGGTACTGGCCAGATAGGGAAGTTGTAAAAATTATCTGTAGAAATGCATTATATTATTTCGTTTTACCAAGCCAGACTGCAAAGAATGATCTCATGATCATATTTTAGTAGCAGTCTGATGACTTCTTTCCTTACTTTTTATGCACGAAAGCAGCTACTGCTTTCAGCGCGTCTTCGCATCGCAATTCTGTCTGTCCGTCACACGGGTGGATGAGTCAAAAACAATCTAAGCTAGGATTACCAAATCTTTACCATCGGCTGCTTGGAAGACTCTAGTGTCAGGAACTGTAAAGCTTTTCCATAAATTCGAAGGGGGTCATCCCGAACGAGGGCGCTAAATGAGAGGGGGTGGGCAAAATTTGCGATTTTTGGTCAATAAGTTGCTGTATCTCAGTAATGGTGCGAGATGGGGCCTAGATTACTATTAATCACTAATGGGAAGTCGTACACTAGCTCTCGATTGGCGTCACATTCAATGACCTTGAATGACCTTGAACGCAAAAATACAGGGTTTTATGGATTTTTTGGCGATTTTGGGTGCGACACAAGTCTAGATCATTTACAAGGTGGCACCACGTAACTATCGTTATGCAAGCCCGATAGAGAATTTGGTATTTGTATATTAACTTAGCATGAACACCCCAATTTTCAGCTAAACTACTGAAAAAGAGCTGCTATAGGATTTTGCGAGTCTCGTGAGCATTAGCTCAAATTTCTTGTTATTTTCAGTTTTTAGCAGTATTTTAACAGTTATTGCCAAATCTTAGCACATGTTGTCTATATTGTAAAGTTTCTTTGTTGATAAAATTTTGACTTTTTGCATTTTTTTGTTACTTAAGTTTAAATTGCTTTTTCATGGATTTCCAAACTGCAAGTGGATTCTCTTGCTTGCGATTTCTTTTGTTTTTACGTGCAAAAGCAGCTACTGCTTTCAGCGCGTCTTAGCCATTGCAATTTTGTTTGTCCGTCTGTCACACGGGTGGATCAGTCCAAAACGGTGCAGGCTAGGATTATCAAATCTTCACCATCGGCTGCCTGGAAGACTCTAGTTTCAGGAATCGTAAAGTTTTTCCATAAATTTGAAGGGGGTCACCCCGAACTAGGGCGATAAATGAGAGGGGGTGGGAAAAATGTGATTTTTGGCTAGTAAGTCACCGTATCTCAATAACGGTGTAAGATAGGGGTAGGTTACTATTAATCACTAATAGGAAGTCGTACACTGGCTCTCGATTAGCGTCGAATTCAATGACCTTGAATGACCTTGTGCGCCAAAATAGTGTTTTATGGATTTTTTTGGCGATTTCAGGCTGCAACAGAAGTCTACATTATTCACAAGGTGGCACCACAAAACTATCATTATGCAATCCCGATAGAGAATATGGTATTTGTGTATTAACTTAGCGTGAACACCCCAATTTTCAGCTAAACTACAGAACCGGAAATGCTATAGGCTCTCGCGCAACTCGTAAGCATTAGCTCAAATTTAGCTTAAATTTCTGGTGTATTTTTTATTTTCTTTTGCGTTCATTTTACGTCTCGTTATTAATTTTTTACTTTATTTTTCTTTTTTGTTTCTTGTATATCTTCTGTAACGGTTTAAAGGCTAAAGATTGTGTGTAGCTGTTTATTTATGTAAAAACCTGTTCACTTTATATACAGTGTAAGGGTGACATCGTGGTTGTAGACATAAAACAGCACAAATCACAATTTAAAAATTCAAACTTTACCATTACACAGTCAGCGAAGTTCTTCTGACACTGTGTAATGGTGATGTTTGAATTTTTAAATTGTGATTTGTGCTGTTTTATATCTACAACCACGATGTCACCCTTACACTGTATATAAACCGAAAAGTTTTTTACATGAATATTTGCAGTTTTATTGCCGTTGGAAGTAATCTGGATTAGTTAATTATAGCAATGTTAGAGAATGTAGAAATGTTTTTTGTTGCTAGATAATAACAATTTTTTGTATACTTATCATTTGATTTTTGCGGGGGTGCATATGTGTGCTTCTGAATAATTGCGCACTGCCCATACCAAAATAAACCGATCTTGAAAACACCCCATCTGATGCAAAGATCTTCGATATATCTCTTATGTAAGCAGAGTTCTAAACCATTATGTCTCAGAATTTTGTTGCCATGGCAACACGGGTCACTCTGGGAAAAATTCGCGTGGCATCATTCGATGGCCCATCCCTGAAAATCCCACTATAAATGCAAAAATCTTATAGATATCTCTTACACAGACCGAGTTATAGTGAATTTTGTCCCCAAATTCGTTGCCATGGCAACAGGGGTCGCCAAGAGAGAAATTTAAATGACAACATCAGATAGCCCGGCCCCAAAAATTTGGGGGTAGGTGCAAACAGCACGCAATTATCTTTTACGGGGGCCGAGTTATAGCCAATTTTGTCCCAAAATTCGTTGCCATGGCAACGGGGGTTGGCAGGGGAAAAATTTAAATGTAACCATCGGATAGCATGGGCCTGAAAAAAGGGGGTAGGTGCGAACAGCGTGCAGTTTTCTTTTTAAGGGGGCCGAGTTATCGCCCATTTTGTCCCAAATTTCGTTGCCATGGCAAAGGGGGTCAATCAGGGGTAAATATAAATGACACCGTTAAATTGGTTGATCCCGAAAACCATACCCTAGAACCAAAAATTACGACTTTATCTTATACTTAGCCGGAGTTATGACAGTTTAAAGCATCGTCTAATTTTCCCCATAGGCGCCATTGTAATTTTAAATATTTTTGTTAAAAAAATAGGTGAAAGTGTTGAATTTAAATTTAAAAGGCACTTCCTTGCGTGAAACCGCGTCATATGAGCCATCGTGCGTTAAAATCAGTTCAGTCGTTTTTCCTGTAGAGGACGGCAAGAAAAAAAGGAAAGAGAAGGGAAGGAAAGGAAAGGCACAAAAAGTTGCGCAAGCGTTATATTTCACCTATTTGTGGGGAAGCCCCCGTGAACGGATTTTCACCAAATTTTGCACATCAGGAGATATGCTGGAGTTAATCATCTGTGCAAATTTTGGTGGGGAAAAATTAAGCGGTTTGGGAAATACGAGGGGTCAAATTTTTGAGTTTCCCATTGAAATGGCTGGTCACCCTTACAACAGAGCTGCGCTACCCCGCAGCCTTTGATGGGAAACTCTTCGCAGAGCTACGGGCGTCACTTGCCATATGGCACCACGCAATGTCGCCTGTCACCTGACACAGGTAATGTGCGAACGTGCCCCACTTTAACCCCAGCCAGGCAGACTGGTTTTCGATTTTTTGCCCCAGAAGGATAAAAGGCTATTTGTTCTTAGTGTTTAGTTATCTTGTTATGTGTACAGCAATTCGGTTGGACGGCTGTGACGTGCGTGGCTACATGGCCTGGTCGCTGATGGACAACTTTGAGTGGGTGTTCGGCTACACACAGCGCTTTGGACTGCACCGCGTTGATTTTAACGACCCAAGTCGACCCCGCACTGCCAAGGCTTCGGCCAAGTTCTACGCCGATCTCGTCAGAAACAATGGATTTCTCAACGCTTCTGATAAAATGTAGATTCTTACGCATTAGAGGGTGTGTACATGTGCAACTGTTACGCAACAGCAGGCACCATCTAGCAGCATTGGCGACTACGTGACTACACGCACGTGGGGCCTACGCATCAACGTTGCAGCGACCGTCACCGCGTTCACATAGACACGAGTACTGGTTACTTGTAAAGTAAATTAAAGTAAGTGGGAACAATTTGATTTTTACAAGCTATGATGCATAATGACGTCAGGTCAGAACTTACATCACTGCTGGGGATACACGAGCAATAAAATTATCAACGATATAGCGAAATGCTGTTGTTTTGTTCGCAAAGCATTTACTACTAAACTGAAACGCAGACCTGTACTTGTAATCGCTCTAGTGTCTCTGTGAATGCAGCTTTAGACGCTGCCTACTGTTGCACAGCAGTTGTGTGCAACACTTGCACGTGTAGGCTTGCCTTTCTAAATGCTTTTATGGAATGTGTATTTGATGCTGTTAATGTTTGTATAGGTGCCTGTAAACTGCAGTTTTTTGAGTCTGCATTCTTGTTGTGTAATTTTGTTTGCTTTCGTATAGTACTTGTGTAATGTTGCTGTGTTTTTGCAATTGCTATGTGCCTGTGGTTTTTTTTAGTGTAATGGTTTTTTTAGTGTAATGTTTTTTGCGACTCTTAAATGCATTTTTGATTGATCAATTGACTGCTTGATTATTTGTGTGTCTCGTCACTCGTGTACGATTCTATTGTAAGAAAGTAGAAAAGATAAAGTAAATGAATAAATAATAGGCCCTATTATTGTGCAGCAATATTGTCAGCCGCTAAAGTCTAACTCTTTTTTCAGTTCTTGAGAGTTGTGTTTGTGTAATTTTCTGCATTTAGAGCTTAACTGTCTTTATTGTGATTGTATTTTGCTCCAGTCGTTTTGCTGTCTTCTGAAGAGATATTTTATTACTTGGTGAAAAATGTACTCTGATTTTATGTGATTTTATTTTATATTATAACTATTTATTTAACTGAAGAATGTTGCATTTTTGTTTTAAACCAGAATTGCTCGTTTTGCTATTGGCCGTGCGGCAGCTTTGGCTTGTGCCAGACATAGGCCTTGATTTTATCGTTTATCTCTGCGGTAGATTATTTTACTAATGTATACTTAACATGTCCCGGTTAACTACTAGCTGTAGCATGCTTTATTTTCAGTTGTTAACTAAATACACAATTATTGACCACTGGTCTCTGTGCAGTTTTGATGAATTACTGTGCTGGCATAACAAGACTATGCAGAACTTTTTTGCTTACTTTTTTACAGATCTTTCTGAAAAGTAGTCGCATTTAGGACCCACAGTTTTTCGAGCACCACGAAATTTTGAGCATATTAGACGAATTTGCCCCTTTCTGCGGAATTTTGATATTTCTGCGGAATTTGGGGGGGATTTAACAGAAGTTGAGAAATGATCAGTGATTAATACGATCATCACACTTGATAACGTAATTGGAAAAAACTAACTATATCATGGAAAACTTGAACTGAACTGCCTAAATCTGTAAGCCTTAGGCCTACTTATATATAGCCGTCATAATATGGCACAGTCGTAAGTAAACATGTAAATGCAACTTGACAGATATTGCACTTTTGAAAAAAATATTATTTTTGTATTTTGCTAGCAACTGGGCACAACGTCAGCCTTCAATAACTGACGTTTCTTAGCTGAATAGAGGTCATTTTACTCACAAACATAAGATCGGGGTGAGCCGCGGAATTTTGCGAACTGGCCCGCGGAATACGGCAAAATTTTCTGTTGAAAAATGTGGGCCCTGGTCATATTCGTTTATTTTGGCGCATGAGCAACACTGCACTGTATGATACAGTCAGCATAATCGTGTTAGTATTATAAACTATCACTTGGCAAATCTATCGTTGTGCACCTGATTTTGCAGTAAAATAGTGGTTTGTGATTAATATGAGCTTAATTGAATATTGATTATAATATTTGTATTTGCATTATGTTTATCATAGTACATGTAGCCTACTAGGTCGTGACTTATTTTTGTGCTATATGGTAGGCCTGTTGGCTAAACGGCAATCGATGTCTCTGATTTCACCCGTTGATTTATGCATCTCAACAAATATTCTAATCTTTGTTGTTTTGTTGATATTTATTATTCATTCACTCATTTATTTGTTACCTCATTTCACCCATAAGACGGCCGATGTCAGCGTAAAACGCCTCCATTAGAATAAATACCGGTTATGTCTAGGGACCTAGGTCTACAGATTTCCGACAACAGACATTGTCGATGCTGAATATTTCAATTTTGCCCCAAATTTCCGCGAAATGGGGGACTATTACGCAGATACAAATTTTGTATTCTTGACGACAGTGTTTCGACAAGAAGAAAACGTTTTCGACCAACAAAAATTCAGACGGGGCCATGCACTTGCTTTTATCTTCCTGCCGCGTACGACACCGCTGGTTCCATCAGTGACGGAAAAAAGGAGACAAACTTCGGAGGAAAAGTCTTTGAGAAGAGGCAACTTTTCAGCCGCTAATGGAAGACTGCGGGTGTTTAAGTTGTTTCTCTTGCTGCTGCAGATGTTGATGATGGTGATGATGCTTGTGAGACGGACAAAGGAATTAAATTCACGGCCTGACGTCATCACCTGCCTGTATACAGCACCTGCATCTGCGTCATCTAAGCAAGTCTCGGCCGCCCAGCTGCGACTAAATTTCTTCATCGCTGTTGCCGTCGCAAGGATAGCCTCGATCACATTCAGATCTAAATATAGACTATCTTACCCCAGGAAACTATAGTCGGTTAAGTTTTTAGTCACCCGCCAAGCAGTTCGACAGCAAGGGGCATCGCAAATGTGCGATGAAAATAATATAATAAAGTAAAATGAAACAAATGGAGACTCGACGTCGTCATCGTGTCCATTTACTCATTATTGCACAGCAAAAAGTGGCGCTACAGATTTTCAGAAGTTTAATTATATCGCCGAGGTATATAGGTATGTCACAGTAGGAGCCAAGCTCAAGTTATTTTAGTGAATATTAATTACAGTGACTAACACCCGTGATGCGCTTCTATTTCTGGATACACCTTGTGCGATCAGTTTTATCTTTACCGCTGTCGGCTGTTATGTCATATACTGTGCGATCAAAATCTACTGTCAGTTGCAGGCCTAATAATATTCACACGATATACCTGGACTGGAGTCTGGTGTAAAACCTGGCTGATGCAGCATCAGATAGGTTTAAAGCGTTGCTGCTAACTGCGGTAGCTCGTTCTAGTTAAACATCAGCAACTGACTGACAAGTTAAATGTCGATATAAATTGCTTCGCGCCGCTGCACAATTTACAGTCGGTGCGAGATACTTATTCGCCACCGGCTGACCGACATCGCTATAGTGTCCCGACAGTTTCCCCAAGAAAGCTCCCCTGGCAATAACCTTTTTTCCCACTACAAAACCTATCCACCAGGGAAACGTGTACTCTCAAGAAAAACAAAATTTATCAGCACTGACAGCTTTAGCTAAACCGTTCACGTTTTACGTTTTTACGTTATGTAACATTTGAATATCGCACTTATATGTTTTTACAAAAATATTGGTTTATCAAATACACTGTGTCCCAAAAAACATTCTTACCATTTTCGACTGTAACTGAAAAACCAATTACCAGATTTAGATAATTTACGGTACGACTATTTCTGACAAAAGTTGTCATCAAACGACCGTTTAGTTCTCCACCTCACCCAATGTATGCTTCTGCACTACTTAGGGAAATCAGATCAGGCTAAATATGTGTTGAAATAGGCCTAAACAGAAAATCTGAAAAAATATTCCCGACATTATCAATCGTAACTTTAATAAACATTAGTATATTTTAATAATGTTTGGCAGGAATATTTCTGACACAAGTGGCTATTAAATATGTGCTTTAGTTTTCACCTCATCCAACATCTGCTGTTGCACTACCTGAGGAAAGCAGACGAAGCATAATACGTGTTTAAACAAATAAAAAAACGTCATTAAATTTTATTTATCCTAATCTGTGGGCCCCAATAGCAGGTCTATTACAAGGTTTGACTGCCATGCCGCAATGTGTCTATTATATGAAGTTTAGGAATGTTTGCTAAGTCAAGAAGCGTCTGGTACAGCCTGGATTGGTCTGGAGCAGAACATTATCGATACTGCTGTCAGTGAATAGACAAAGCATCTCTTTGCCAACAGTTACATAGTGGACCAACACTTCAATAAATTTTATTGCAAGCAGTTGAAAATAGATAACTGGATGAGTTGTCAGCCACAGTGTCAAAAATGTGAACAAAATGTGTTTTTACGCGTTATGTTAATTAAGCAATCATATCGCATCGGATAGAAAAATGATATTTCGCTGGTTGTGTATTCTCCAGGCAGTGTAGAAACAAAACGATAAGTGAGGTGGGAAACTGAAAGGTCATTTGATGACAAGTTGTGTCCGGAATATTCGTGCTAAAAATTATCAAAATCTGATAATTGGTTTTCAAGTCACAGTCGAAAATGTCGGGGATGTTTTTGGGACACAATGTTATTCTGCATACAGTCATGCATGTGCAGGTACAGCAGCTATAGCGTCGTGGGTCAAAAAGTAAGAAAGCATACAGTTCATTATTTTCCGACAAACGTTGTAAGCCTAAACTTTCGACTCAAGTCCGACAGACGAGATTATGGGTGCTTAAAAAGTCAATTTTGCTCCTACATTGCCTTAAAATTTTTTTTTTTTTAACCGAAGATGGTTAGGCACGTTTTCCGCCAACATCTAGAAATTTACGGGGCAGCTGCCCTTTACCGTGTTCCCGTCATGACGCCAATGGCAAGGTACGACATGGAGTAAGGGGCTTTTGCCATAGGGGGTTATGTAGTGAGGAGGCTTGTCCTTGATAGACCTACCTCACATCGCTAAGCGGTTCACTGAAGCCACTCAACGTGCGTCATCTTCATCATCATCGTCGTCGTTGAAATTATTTGTGTTCAAGCGAGCAGAATTAAACCGCTGCGGCCAAAATTATTCCAACCCGATCAGATGAGCAAGCGTACTGCGCCAAAACAGACCACGCCGCACGATGCACGCGTCTTTCTGTCCATGCAGACATATAAATAGAATTTGCCAGTTTAGTCTAGTCTAAATCTGCAATGAGGCTTACTAAGTTACTTTACCAAAAGAGGCACAACACGTAGGTGGTGGGTTAAATTAGCAGATCGAGATGCCGTTTCGTAGCTGATTGTGGGAGTGTCGGTGTCCTCGTTGAGAGGCATTAGGAATAATGCAACACAATCAGTGACGTTTTCCGAAATTTCAACATCCGAAATGAATGCAGCAAATTAGTAAGCAGTGGCGGCGCCAGCTTTTTACGAGTGGGGAGGCCAAGGAGGGCCAAGACACGTGTAAGGGGGCACGTTTTTTATTTCGTACTTCAACTCCCCTCCCCTTTATCCTCGTTACATTCAGGCTATCACCCAATATATACGTACTTTTCGGGTGACCACTTTCCAGAGCACATAAAATTTCGACTTTTTTTCAGTAGGCCAGGCGAACATTCAACGATACACCTGCAGGGAGACTGGGAAGTAGACCCCCAGCTAGACCAAGCAATTGATTTCAACCAAGGGTGGAGCCACCAATTGAAAAGTGGGAATACAAATAATATGCGAGCGAAGCGAGCAGAAAAAAAATTGGTACCACAAAGTTTGCCTCATGGGGTAGGCCTAAAACAGTTTCCTCTGACATTTCCCTCACTTTTCCCTGACCACTCTGGAATTCGCTGACTTTTCCAGATTTGTTTGTCACCCCAAAAGCATATAAAAGCAAATTGCATTTTTTCTCTCGTCACTTAACCCATTTCACTATTAACAAATTCTGGTAAGTCATCACGAAATGGCCAAACTGCAAGAGAACCTTGTTTAACTGAACAACGCTCACGGTATGTCACCATTCCATCGATCACTTATGACCAATTAATGCAGCTTAATAACGGTGTCTTTGACGCTGACAAAAATATTGTCGTAATAAAAAACAGTTGTTAAAAATGTAATCAGCAGAAATATCCAGTTACATTTTGATGTATTATATTTGCACAAAATGTAAAAAAACAGCGCAAAAACTATTACCAAAACGTATTTTAACACTGCTAACGCGATAAGTAGCGCCGCCTGGCGAGAACTACGTTAACGTTTCTATGCAGCGCAATGTACGATAATTAGAGCTGTCAAGGCGTTAATTTTTTAACGCATTAACGCAGTGCGTTAATTTTTTTAATGCATTAATTAACGCGTAAATTAACCCACCCAGTCCCGTCGAGATGGAGAGTAGGAGGTAAATTACCCCCGGGCCCGAGACGTTTATGAGACCCGCCCGTAGAATATAGAAAGTTAGAAAAATGAAAAAAAAGTTTTAAAAACACATACAATTTTTATTCTTCAAACGTATTTAGACTATTTACTATTTAACTATTACAGATTTACAGTATTTTATTTTAACGGTTAATTGCTTGAACGAAGAGTTTCTCCTCTCCCGTCGCCTATTCTTCTGCATACCTTTTTATTTCTCTGACTTCTAATATGTACTTGTTGCCATTATGCCTTGACGCAAAACGTGTGTAGACTGCTGAGCATAGTGCTCAGAATTTTTTACGTCCACAGGTAACTTATGGAATGTTTACAACATCCAGCAAACGTCAAGCATTAGCACGTGTATTATGAATACATTTGCTGGAAGTTTACTGGACGTTTGCTGGATCGTGTAAACACCCTAATAGACACAAACGAAGATGTTGCGCAAATGTTTCAGTTTAAACATGTAACGCCGTGGCTACATACGCACCAATTTCCTCGTCCGAAATGTTGTCCGACGTGACCGGGCCTTCCGAGGTTTATAAACCTCGTCCGAGGAAATCGTCGCGTGTAGCCAGGCTTTAGCGGGGCATTACTGCTGTAA